>MDTA01099277.1_pt1 | contig 15668 bp, 14 predicted proteins | sample 811151 | NCBI WGS metagenome assembly MDTA01 (sample SAMN05326648, study PRJNA326480) | marine metagenome | isolation source: seawater | place: Indian Ocean: South | collected 2010 | reverse complement strand
GATAACCTTTTCAATTTTATTTTTAAGGCTAGCTTCCATGATATTTAATGTACCCAATATATTAGTATTTAAATATGAATAAGGAGAATGATATGAGTGGGGAATTGCAATAAGAGACGCTAAATGTAAAACTATATCAACATTCTTCATGGCATTATTTACAGATTTTGGATCTCTTACGTCTCCAAGAATAATTTTAACATTTTTAAGAGCCTTTTTATCTATATGATCCAACCAACCCCATGAGTTAAATGAGTTATATATGCACATTGCTTTTACATTATAATTCTTTTTAACAAGATGCTCTGTTAAATGTGAACCTATAAAACCGTCTGCACCAGTAATTAGAATATTTTTGTTATTAGTCATTTTTATTGTACCTTTGAGCAAGTTTATTTAATTCTATTTCGTTGATTGAATTATGAGAATCAGAGAGTTTATTTATATAACCATTATTTAAGTGAAAAATATTATCGCACTCTTTCATTGCAGAAAGTCTGTGTGTGATACAAATAACACTTAATTCTGATAAATTACTTTTTAACGATTTAAATAAGTTTTTTTCTGTGGTTACATCAAGCGCATTAGTAGCTTCATCCAATATTAAAAGATTAGGATTACGATATAGTGCACGTGCTATTCCTATTCTTTGAAGTTGACCGCCACTTAATCTTGAACCCTTTTCTCCTATTCTTGTATGAATCTTCTCTGGTAACATATCTAATAAATTAGATAAACAACAAATATCTATTAGGTTTAAAATTCTTTCTTCATCAATATCATTTTCTTCAACTCCAAACGCGATATTTTTTCTAATAGTATCATCAATAAATGGAGAATTTTGTGAGACATAACCTATTAATAATTTATTTAATTTAGCATCATATAGTGTTTTTGATAATACAATGTTACCAGAATCAGGTTTGTATAACCCTAATAATAAATCAACCATTGTTGTCTTACCTGAGCCTGATGCTCCAATTATTGCAGTATACGATTTATTGTTAATCTTAAAGCTTATATTATTTAATATATTAATATCTTTTTCGTATGAATATTTAATATTATTAAAAATAATTTTGTCATCAATATCTTTTATACAATAGTCATACTCTAATAAATTTTTAGTATGCATGTCATTATATATTAATTCTAAGGCTGGTAAGTTAAATCTAATAGTTGAAGAATATGCAAAGATCTGTTGAAAGGAAGGTAGTAGTCTATATGCCGCTAACACAAAAAGTGCAATCGTTGGCGCATACTGTGCTAAATTAAAATTATTATATTGTAAATACAGTAATGTAATAAAAATGGATCCAAATGCAACTATTTCAATAATATATCTTGGTAAGATTGATATTATTATATTTCTAGCGGTTAAATCTAAAAACTTTCTTTGTGATTTTGTAAATATGTCATTAAAAAAATCTTCAACTCTATAAAATTTTACATCCTTTATGCTGTTCAAGCAATCTGAAGTACTTTTAAATAATAGATCATTTGAAATTAATCTTTCTTTTCCATACTCTGTTAATTTCACTTTAATAAATTTGAAAATTAATATATATATAAGCCCTATTAACAATAATGAGTATATAAAAGCTATCGGATTTATATTAATAAGTAATATAGATACAAAAATTAAAATTATCAATCTTGTTAAGATTTGCAATGCAGGTATAAATATTGATTCAGCCAAGCTCACTGATACTTGTATCATATTCTTGGATAAGGATGATAGATCATTTTTTGTAAAAAAATCATAGGGTTGCTTAAGATAATGATTAAATAATCTGGATGATATTTTTTCTCCAAGAATAGCCATTAATCGTGTATTTAGCCAAACTGTGAGTCCATTGAGAAAGCTACATGATACAAATAGAATCACAAATAATATACCAAATAATAAAGTCAACTCTCTATTTGTAATCGATAAATATTCTTTCACATAAATAGATAATTGATTTGATCCAAAATAATTAGGATCAGTAATCATTCCCACGAAAGGCATGATAGATAATACTCCTGCAACTTCAATTAATCCAACAAGAATAAATAACCCAAATAAATAAAATATCTTTTTTTTATCTTGAGAATCGAGAAAATAAGTTATTTTTTTATACATTGTTAACTATTTTTGATAAACCAATTAATAGTTTTTTTAAGACCAAGTTTAATATCAATCAACCTATTAACATTATGATGCTTAAGATATTTTCTTGAATCCATTGAATTGTACTTCATATCTCCTACGCGTGGTTTTGAATATTTTACGAAACATTTTTGATAACCATGCTTCTTAAATATATTAAACATCATTTTTATTAACTGATTAATTGATGTCTCCTTACCTGTAGATACATTGAAGTTTTCATAATAATTTTTTTGATTAAATGATTTATAAACTGCAGTAGCAATATCATCAACATGAATATAATCTCTAGTATTACTCCCATCTCCATTTATTATAAGAGATTTTCCATTCATAATATTTTTTGAGAAATTAGCAACAACACTCTTTTTATGTTTAGAAAATGGTCCATAAGCATTACTAAATCTAAGGACAGTTGTTTTAATATTAAATATTTTAGCGTATGTCTCGCAAAAACTTTCAATAGCTAGTTTACTTGATCCATAAGTAGAAATTGGTCTTTTACTAGTATTCTCTTTCATAGGTGGCTCAGCATCCCCAAATACTGATCCACTTGATGCAAAAATAAAATTTTTGACACTATTAATTCTACAAGCATCTAAAAAATTATATGTGCCTTGAATATTAATTTCAAAAGCTTTCCTTGGATTTAAGATATTCAGATCTACACCTGATTCAGCTGCAAGATGGATAACAGCATCAATATTTTTGGTAACATGTTTAGCAAATATATTATCTTTTGTATTTGCTTTTACTACTACTACTTTACTTTTACTAAATATATATTCCTTTGGACTATTGAAATATTTATATTTGCATATAGTATCTAAATATTTAAGGTCACTCTTTGATTGATTATCAACTATAATAATTTGTTTTATTTTAGTTTTTGTAATTAAAAGTTTAATTAAATTTGATCCTATGAAACCAAGACCACCTGTAACTAATATTTTCATTTCCATTTAATTTTTGGATTAATTGTTTCTAATTTAATATTCTTCTTAAATTTCATACAATATTCTGAAATATCTACTATCACTTTCTTTGTAAGTTTCGTGGGCTTTAGGCCTAATTTTTTTAGATTAGAATGTTTGGCATTATAATAATGATTTTCATTTTCTATTCTAGGATTAGAAATTTTCTTGACTGAAACCTTTACACCAATTTCTTTCATTGAATCTTTTACTAATTTAGCTAGTTGCGATACAGAAAATTGTTCTGTAAATTGATTATATATATTAAGATGGCCTGGTTTTGATCTATTACACAGCGCAATCTTGATACATTCTACTGAATCCTGAACGTTAATATATCCTCTAATTTGATTTCCGGTACCATATACTGTTAATGGCATATTTATAATCGCCTGTACAATGAATCGATTTAATACGGTCCCAAAAATATCGTCATAAGTAAAAATCGGAACTAATCTATGATCTTTAATATTTTCTGTTGGATATATGCCATATACAGGACCCTGCATAAGATCTGTACAGCATAAATTATATACACGTGTATAAAACCATATCAGATCCGTATCCATAATCTTAGACGTATGATATAAACTTGAGCCCTGTCTAGGATAAAGAAATTTTTCGGTTCGCTTATTATGAGTAACTTTAAGCCAGCCTTCTTCAATATCAATATTTGGAGTACCGTACTCTCCCATTGTTCCAAGTTTTATAATATGACAATTAGGTACTACCTCTTTAATAGAATGCAATAGATTAAAAGTTGATTGTAAATTATTACGTATTGTCTCCCATGAATACTTATTATTAAACATTGAAAATGGAGCAGATGGCAATTCTGCAAAATGAATCACAGCATCTGGTTTATGTTTTTTTATGATAGATAACATATTAGAATATACTGAGCAATCCGTATTATAAAAATATATTCTATTATTTTTATTTAATAATTTTAGTCTTGATTCTACCTTTGGAATGTTAGCAAGAGGTTTTTTACCAAGTTTTTTCATATAATATCTTTTTGAGTAATTATCAACTAATACTAATTTATGATTATCATTATGTAATGCTAGTGTTGTTGACCAACCAAGATAACCGTCTGCTCCTAATATTAATATTTTCATAATTTATCGATAAATATTTTGTAATTATATTTTTTAAGAAAATCCTTATACCAGTTTATTGTTCTAGATAAACCATCGTTTAAGCTAAACGTTGGTTTCCATTTAAAATATTTATAGAGTTTTTGATAATTCATAAATTGATGTTCAATTTCGCCAGATAATGATTTATTTGCAAATTTCTTTTTTATTTTATTATATAGCGGCTTATTTGAATCTATTTTGCAAATATTTTTGACAATTTCATCAACTGTATAACCGTGTTTAGTTCCGGCATTAAAGATCTCTCCTTTCAGATTCTTATTTTTAAATAAATTATATGCTAAGCACATATATAAACTACATACATCCTCAACATATAAAAAGTCTCTTTTGTTTTTACCATTTCCGCGTGGATGAAATTCGCGGTACCCTTCATTAGCAAGAATACAATCTGGAATCAATGCTGTAAAATTGAGTTGCCCTGGCCCATATATATTTGCAAAGCGAGTTATAATGACTGGAAGTTGATATAAATCAGAGGCATATGATTTGGCGATCATATCACCAGATGCTTTTGATACATCATAAGGGTACAATGGACGTAAATCATGTGTTTCTTTATATGGCAGATCTGAAAACTTATACTCACCATAAGCTTTGTCTGATGATGCCACTATAATGGATTTGATATATTTATGTGTTCTTAATATTTCCAGTAGATTATATGTTCCTCTAATATTTGATTCGAATGTTTCAAAAGGTTTATCTTTAGCAATAGTAACATCAACTTGAGCAGCTAAATGAATACAAATATCAATTTTATATTTATTAATTACATTAGACAATTTTTTAAAATCTTTGATATCAATATTATGAAAATTTATATACTTAGCAATTCCCTCATAAATTAAAAACTTATTTTTAGCCCTTCTATTTGATATTCCAATAATTTTAGCACCTAAAGAAATTAGTTGCTTAGCTAGGTTTCCTCCTATAAAACCATTAATACCGGTAATTAAAACAGTCTTCTTGTTCCAAAAATTTTTATTTAAATATTTTTGTGATATTTTCATTTGCGTACTCTAATTCTTTAATAGTGTTAACAGTAATATGTATGCCATCATGCTGATAACATTTTAGTTTTTTTTCTTTTGTAAGATTTATTAACACATCTTCGAAACTGTCATATTTATAAAATTTATCAAAAAGGATATTTGATATATAAAAATATCCTATATTCATTACTTCATTTAATACTGGTTTTTCTATAAAGGATTTAACTATATTATTTTTATCAATATTCATCACACCAAAAGGAATGCTAATAGGATACGAAGTGATTGTTAAAGAATTTATATCATTATAATGAAATTTTGATAATTTATTTGGATCAACATCCGATATGGTATCTCCATAACATAAAATAATATCATTTTCTCCAGAGTGATGATTTAAAATATCTCTAATTCTTTGAAGGATATGTACATCTCCAGAATTTATTATCTTATAATTAATTGAATTAAAGTTATCTTGCATAAAATCTTCTATTTTATTTGATTTATAACCAGTTGCTATAAAATATTCCTTATGATCATATTTTTTGAAATGAGTTATAATATGTTGAAGTATAGGTTTTGTACCTATTTTGATTAATGGTTTGGGAATATTGGAAGTGATTGGTCTTAATCTTAGGCCTTTGCCTCCACACAATACTGCAATCGACGCTTTATCTTTTTTCATATAGAAAAAGTTTAAATATTGGATAAGAAGCAACAATCATCATAAATTTCGGAATATGAGGTGGATAATGGAACATCGATAAGAAAAAAATTATCGGAATAAAATATAAAATTTCTCCGTCTTTTAAAAGTATTGTCAGAGGATACATAAAAAATATATATATGAGTAAGAGCGTTCCAAAAACACCATACTGATCAAAAAAAGTCAATATATAATAATCTGAAGTTAAATAATGATGATTAGATAAATCGTATGCAGAAGTTTTTTCAGGGCTAAATGAATAGGATAATCCTTTGCCCAAAAAAATCTCTAGTGGATTGTTAGAAAAATAGTTAATAAGCGTGAGAATAGGACCTCCTTCAATAAATCTATCTGGAGTACTTAATTCTTCTATATGATAAATGAGAGTAAAATAACCAATGATAGAACCTATGAATTTTTGATACTGAGGGAAAGCCTCAGACATATTATTTACTAAGTAAAAATAAAAGTTGAATGAAATAAAAGATATTATTGTAATTAATGTTAAAGTTAGAAGCAAAATTCCGTACTGTTTTTTATAGAATAAATATAAAGGTCCAATCATAATCATAATAAGATAGGCTGTTTTAGAGGTACTAAGTAAAACTGCGATAAAACTTAAAACGGCCCAATTTTTTTCATTTTTATAGACCATATAAAACAAAGTCATTGCATGAAAAACACCAAGTAACTGAGGAGAACCAACTAATCCCCAGATTCTATAAATCCCAAAACTCTTCACACCTATTTGGTTGTTTGTAACAATACCAGAACCATAATAAAAATATTCAAAAAAGCTACGAAATCCCAGCATAGACAAGAATTGTTCAAATATTGTATAGGCGATTGAAATCTTTAGTACAAATAATAAAAATTTTTCGAACTTATCGATATTTAATTTGGTTAAAGGGATAAATACTAAGGGTAAAAAATAACTTAATGTTGATAATCTAAATTCGAGAATATTGAATAAAAATATGTCATAGAAAGATAAATTACTTGTTATGGGTCTTACAATTGTTGCAGACAGGGTATGTAGAAACAAATATATCAAAAAAACAAATAATATTAAAGTAGATGTTTTTTTTAATTGAAATTCTTGAGCTGCATAGATGAGAGAGAAAAATAGTAACGATCCTAATAAAAATATCTCCAGAATTACAGACGGTGTTTTTGTTATACTTTTAGCAATTATTCCTATAAGTAAAAATGATATGGTTACCTTTAGTAAATTGTAATAATTAATTGAGTAATTAGTAAAAATCATAATGACCCTTTATTTTCTTCTCTAACTCAATTATAGAATCGCTATTAATAATTTCATTTCTATGAATCATATATTTATTTGTTTTATGGTTATTAAATCCTTTATGATTAGTTGCCGCTCTTTCATATTTAGTTTCATGTAACAAATCAATTGTTGTTGAATTATATGAGCCGTGGGGGAAAGAAATAGAATTTACTTTTTTGTTAGTAATTTTTTCTAATATTGCTTTGCTTTGTTCAAGTTCTATTTTTTGCTCATTATAGCTCATTTTTTGAAGCTTGTTATGGGATTTTCCGTGTGACCCAATCTCTGCATTATCTAGGTTTGATATATCTAAAATATCTTTATCTGATAAATATTGTTTAGTGTTAATTGAATCAGTTGTGATAAATAATGAAAAAGGTATATTATGGTGATCCAAAATATCTACTGCATCTAAAGTGTCTTTATACCCATCATCAATTGTAACAGAGATTGAAAACTGATCATTGAAGGGATTTTTAAGATCATGGAAATCATAGTTATCTGATAGATATCTAACATGTTGCTTAAATTTATCTATGTTAATACTTATTCCATAAGTATCATGGCTCAATTTTGAACCAAAAGCATGATAAATAAGCGTTCTATTTCCAACATTATTGAAATATTTCTTATAGAAATGATAATAAACAAATGCAAGATTTTTCTTTATTATATTTTTGACTTCTTTTCTTAACAAATTTAATAAATTATTCTTTTTTAATGATAAAAGATAGGAGTAAATAAAAAAATGCAATTATTAAACCAAATAGAATACCCAGTAAAACTATAAGTTTTCTCTTAGGTGAATGCCTTATTTCTGGTGGTAATGCTTTTTGATCAACCTGTGAAGCTCTAACATCCTTAGCATTAACTTGTATAGAATCAAGTGACGTAACCTTTTGCTGAAGCTGTCTCAAACCTGTAATAAATGATTCACTATTAGTACGATTTTTCAAGGCATTAATTTCAGCTTGTATAGCTTTTGTTCCAGCTAAGTATATTGGATCTTTAGATTGTAAATTTTCATTTTCAGTGAGAATAACACTCTGTTGGTTAGACATCTTAGTTGATCTTTCGATAATTTGTAATTCCTTTGCAATTTTTAAAGCTTCCTCAAGTTGAATTATTCTATCGGCTGTTATTTTTTTTGATATATTTTTTTTGCTGACTATAGCTGATTTAAAAGTGTTTTTAGTATTTTGAATTAATATATTGATACCATCAGCATAATCTTGCGACGTTACTTTATCAACCATATCTATATATCCATTCAGCCATAAAGCTGCCTGATTGGGATCTGTGTGAAAAAAACTTACTGAGAGAAATTGTTCTTCTCTAAAATCTCTTGATGTAGTTCCTGATTCTAACTTAAATAATAGTTGATTATAAAAATTTTCTTCAAACGATATATCATAGTTATCCTCATCAAAGTTTTTATATAATTCATTATCAAAAAAGTATTTTCTCTGATACTTTCTAGACTGAAGATTCAATACAAATGTACGATAAACTTTCGAGGGATCAATTGCGTCTTGAGTTAATCTATAACCATCATCAAGAAATATATTCAAGGGTTGAGTATGTCTATTTTCTGGAGGTATTAAGTGTGCAACAGATTTAAAAATTTCATCTTCTGTCAATGCATGAAATAGAGATATAGCTATACTAAAACCTATAATCATGAGTAATGGCTTTATCTCATTTTTTATTCTATCAATTATCTTTGCTACACTTATATCTTCATTCATTATTTTGCATCTTCCCGAACTTATAAGACAAATTTTTGTTAATTAAGTTCAAATATTCTATTGTTTGGATTTTTTTATATTAACTAATTCTTTCTCTAATTCTATTAGTTCTCTTTTTAGTTTATCATACTCAACGCTTTTCCTCTCAAAAAATCTAAATGCTAATTTAGTTTTCTCCTGGATTCCCTTAGTTGTTAAATAGTATGCATATGCTCTTTTATTCTTGCTATTGGTGAAATTTATTGCTTTAATTATACCCTTATTTATAAGAGCTTTAAGTATATAATTTACTTTGCCAAGACTTATATTTAAGGATTTCGATAACTCGCGTTGACTAATTTTCTGAGTATCATTGATGTACTTCATAACCATATAATCTTGGTCAGTTATATTATTTTTGTTTTTATTTATTTTTTTATTCATAATTTTTTAGCTATAGTTTTAAGCTTTTTAAATATGCAAAAATTCTAGAAACATCTATGATAAATCCTACGATTGGCAAATAGATAACATTTAATGATTTAATTAATTTAATACTATTTCTTGATTTATAAAATGGGATAAATAATGTTCTCATAAAAAAATAAGTAATAAGTAATAGTAAAAATATTTTAAAGTTAAATAAAAAAGATAATATTATTGTAATGATTGCTAATATGTAAATTAAAGGCTTATAGTCATTTTTAACATTCCAACCATCTTGAGAATATGAATAAACTTTTTTTGCTCCATTGAAAAGAGAATTAGTATAATTAAAACCTATATATTTCAAAACAACTTTTTCATTTATTGATCTCTTGAGATTATTTGAATAAAATTTCTTAATGAAATCTATATCATAACTGGCTCTAACGTTTTCAAGGAATAATCCTATATGCTCAAATACAGATCTTTTAATAAGGGATCCTGGCAAACATATACGATTATTTTCATATCCATAAGTTTGTGCTATAAATATTTTATCGATTATATTTTTACCTGATGTATAAATTTTTGATGAAACCATATCTGAGTTTTCTTCATTCAAAAGATTTAATGATGATTCTATCCAATAAGTAGGAATATCTAGACCGCAATCGACATAACCTATAATATCCTCCTTAGATAATTTTATACCACTATTCAGTGATGAACTTGGAGACATTCTGCCTGAATAAATATTTTTAATATTTTTCGAATCATTATTTTTTATCCATTGATTAATTTTATTTGACGTATCATCAGTAGATCCTGAGTCTACAAAAATAATCGATTTGGGTTTAATCGTTTGATTACTAATCAAGTCTAATGTTCTTTTGATCACATCAGATTCATTATAGTAAGGAATAATAACTACAACAGACATATTTAGGCACGCTACCGCCATTAGATAGTATTTTACTATCTTTTTTAAATCGGCATTATATTAAATAATTTTTTGTAAATTATTTAATGAAACTGAAACCTCGTGATCTTTGCCAAATATATTTAGCAAAACAATAGCACGATTATTATTTAATTTATCCTTCAGTATTCCTACAATTTTTGAATTTGTACCTTTGGTATAAATGACATTATCCCCTTCATTTAATAAAGAGTTATTATTTTCTACAATTGCTACAACTTCATCTAATTCTTTATCGCTTACTTCATACGGTACTAAAGTAGTTTTATTTGCAAGTATTGTGTTTACACCATAAGTGTTTTTAATTTTATGCATATTTTTAAAAGCACAATCCTTTTTTACAAAAATATATCCCTTAAACATTATTTCGTTATAATCAATCCATTTGCTTCTATAGAACTTTTTTTGTCTTAATATAGGAAGATAAGCGTTAAAACCCTGATTATTTAGATTATATTTTGCTCTTACTTCTTGATTAGGCTTTGTTTTTACAACAACCCACATATGTTCACCCCATGAACATATAATGTATCTGATTATTGATGTTTAATCAATGAAAATGTTCATTTTTGAACATATAAATATACTAGGATATTTTAGAATCAATCTCATCAATTTTATGAGAATATGCATTAATTATTATGTCTCTATTGAAATTTTTAAGTACATGTTCTTGTGTCTTAGTAGTCATAATCTCAAGATCATAAGAAGATGTCTCCCTATATCTTAGGAAAGCATCATCTAGAGAAGAAATATCAGAATGATGGCATAAAAAACCAAATGACTCATCAGGGATAATATCAATACATCCAGGAACACGAGTAGTGATTATAGGGAGCTTTCGTAAAGCTGCCTCTATTAAAACAGTTGATAGACCTTCTCGATACGATGGTAATATAAAACAATCTGCAGAATCATACAAAGAGTTAACATTTGATACAAAAGGAATATATTGAATCACATTATCCTTTATCAGTTTTTGAAAACTAGTAAATGATATTTTTGAAGGATCATTATTATTATAAAGACCAACTATTGTAAATGTGTAATCTAGCTTAGAATATTTTTGAGCAAGTTTAAAATATTCATTCACTCCCTTTTCAGTTTGCAATCTAGCTATCATTAATATCTTCTTCATATTATACTTTCTTTTACCATTGTATGTCATTGAAGTCAGGACACCGCATCCAGGAACAATTTTTAACGCTTGTGAAGACGATACTATTTTATACTTTATGAATTCAGACTGATCTATTTTATTAGTAAACCATATTTCATTTGCTTTCATTAAAGATAATCTATATATAAATATTATTAGTTTTTTTAGCATTGAGTTTCCTCTAATGAAGATTAATCCAAGTCCTGTGATAAATGAAATATATTTATAATTTAACAAAGATGCTGAGAGGGATCCGTATATATTAGGTTTAATTGTAAAATGAAAATAAATATCTGAAGAAAGTTTTTTATAGAGCAATAATATTCTAATGAACAATATGAGCTCTTTAAACGGGTTATATCCGCGTTCATCAACATTCAAATTATACTTGATTACATCTTTATCTATAAATCTTTGTTCAAATCCATCAAATTTTCCAATCAGGTTTACTCTATAATTCCTTTTCAGTAAAAGTTTAACAACATCCTCTCTAAATTTATAAAGTGTCCAAAAGTTATTTGAAAAGAGTGTTACTGATTTTTTAGACGAAAGATTCATTAAAAATATAAATTTCTAGAAGAATATCTCATTTTATGATTTATTATGGCCTCTACCAATCCCATAATATATAATACCGTGTTCAGACATTTTTGAAGGTGAATAAATATTCCTACCATCAAATATACAGCTTTCTTTCATATGCTTATTAAAATCTTTAGGATTAAGAGACCAAAATTCTTTCCATTCCGTGCATATTAATAAAGCCGAACTATTTTTCAATGCCTGCAACCCTGTGTTATGTTCGCTATAATTTTTCTTGAAAATATGTTTTAGTGAGCCAATAGGATCATAAGCCTGAATTTTAGCACCCATTAAAATTAGCTTTGTGATCATATCAATGCTTGGAGCAAATCTAATATCATCAGTTTTTGGTTTAAATGTAAGACCCCAGACTGCAATAGTTTTATTTTTAAGATTATTTTTAAAATGTTTCGATATTTTTTTTATTAAATAGACTTTTTGATTATCATTCACAGTTTTCACAGCGTCTAGTAACACAGATTTAGTTCGTGATATTTTAAACATTGATCGAAGTGCGCTTATATCTTTGGGGAAACATGAACCACCATATCCGCATCCAGGATATAGAAATTCAGGACCTATTCTCTTGTCTAAGCCAATACCATTTCTGACTTCATCAATATCTATATTTAATTTATCCGCTAATAAAGAAATCTCGTTAATAAAACTAATTTTAGTGGCTAAAAGAGCATTAGACGCATACTTTGTTAATTCAGCAGCTCTAATGCTCATATACAGAATCTTGTTATATTTACGGTTAAATGGTTTATATATTTCATCAAAGACAGGTTTCACCTCTTGGTTGTCTATACCTACTATTATTCTATCTGGCTTCATAAAATCATCAATAGCTGTCCCCTCCTTAAGAAATTCAGGATTAGAAACAACAATGACTGAATAGTTTTTATTGTTATCTTTTAAAAGTTTGTTGGTTTTTTTGTAAATGTAATCAGATGTACCTACAGGTACAGTTGATTTTTCAATGAATATTTTATCTGATTTCATATGCGGAACTATGCTGTTACAAAAATCATCTATCCTCGATAGATCAGCATCTCCATTTTTTTTTGGTGGTGTATCGACAGCAATAAAGATAATATCAGAAAATTTACATGCTTCTGAATATGATGAAGAAAAAGAGAGTTTTTTCTTATCGATATTATTTTTTACTATTTTCTCTAAACCTTCCTCGTATATAGGAATAGATCCTTTTTTAAGATTTTGAATTTTCTTAGTATTAATATCGAGGCACATAACATCATGTCCTACATCAGCAAGACAAGCACCTGTGACTAACCCAACATATCCTGTACCTACTATCGTTATTTTCATTAATATGTTCCTCTTTTCTTATCAGCCATAGACAATCCACCAAAAAACATCAACGAAAAAATCATAAAGATAGTTGATTGATGATGTGATAATATAACATGATTAATCATAATCAGTGAATGAATAAATATAAACAGTTGGCCAAAGACAGGATACATTTCATCATTTACTAGATTTCTTAATTTAGAAAAAAAATAAAAGTTAATAAAAATAAAATATAATAACATCAGAAATCCAAAAAAGCCTAGTTTAACGAAAATATCTAAATATTGACTATGAGCATGATTTAAACCTGCTGTTGGATTTTTTAAATCTTTTCTAATAGGTTGAATTTTGTTATTCAATATTTGTCTGTGAAGTTCCTTGTTAAAATTATCAAGGCCTATACCTAGCACGGGATTCTCTTGTATTAAATTGATCGAGCCATCCCAGATTAATAATCTGGGGACAACACTATCTTTTTTCATCCAATAATTAGATTCTGATTTATCATAAGTACTAAATGATGATAGATTCAAATTACCAAATCTATCAAATGATATACTACCAAATATAGTTATAAATAAAATAAATATGAAAATTATATTTCTAATATTTAAAATAGGAAGAATGTATTTTCTAAATCTACTATGTAAGATTGCAAATAATAAGACTACAATAGGTATTATTAATGTAAATCGAGATCCTGATTGTCCCCAGCAATATAATGCAGATATTGATCCAATATAAGGGATAAACTGGTATTTGAGATCATATTTCTTAAAAAAATATATCGAAAGAATTGAAAATAAGAATAATGTTATTGCAATATTACTAACAATGGTTGCAGAGCTTGTAAACAATCTTACTCTTCCATTATCAATCATAGAAAAATATATTGTAATTGGCAGAAGAATGATAGCAGAGACATTTATTAAATAAAGAAATTGCTCTTTATTAAAGCTCAGATCACGGATCATAATGTATAAAGGAATAGCTAATAAAAAACGAGTATAGTTATCAACCTCTACAATTGAACTGGTAATAAAAAAAGAATGTAAAAAAGGAAGAATTGAAAAAAGTAAATAACTTGATATAAAATATATTTCTATATTTTCAAAAGTATTTGAAGCTTTGTAGATATAATAATAAATTGATATCAATATTAAAAACAAAGCAGAGATATTGTACAAATTATCAGTAATTAAAAGACTTAAAAAAAATATTGAGGAAAAAAAAACGAAAAAATATTGTATGTATTTATTAGATTCATAAAAGCTAGAAGAATTTAATGACGAAATAATTAGAATAATTATAGAGATAATAAAAACAAGGATTCTAAAATTTGTATCAGGCATTCTAAAGAAAGAGTCTGATTTATTAAAAAGAGTAATAATTTCATGAAAATTAAATGAACTAAGTAATGCAAATATTTTTACATCAGGACCCCCGAGTACTGATAAAAAAATAAGGAATATAGATATCGTTAAAAAAAATAATCTAGTATTAAAAATTTTAAAGAGTAAACTTTGTCGCAATTAGAACAGTCCGATCACATTGCCTTCATCGTCAAGGTCAATTTTTTCAGCAGCTGGAACCTTAGGTAACCCTGGCATAGTCATTATATCACCACAAACCATTACGATAAATTCAGCACCCGCAGCCAGACGCACTTCTCGTATTGATATTTGATGTCCAGACGGTGCTCCCCTTAATGTCGGATCAGTTGAAAATGAATATTGTGTTTTAGCTACACAGACAGGGTATTTTCCATATCCATTCTTTTGCAATTCATCAATTTGTTTTTTAACTGCTGATGTTGCTGTGATATTTTTTGCGCCGTAAATTTTTTGAGCAATTGTTTCCATTTTTGACCACAAATCTAGATCGTCTTCATATAAAAATTTAAAATTGTTCTCAGATTCATCTATGACTTTTACAACTGTTTCTGCTAATTCTTTTGCGCCAGCTCCCCCGTCTGCCCAATGTGTAGAAGACACTATAGGAACATTTAATTCATTTGATTTATTTTGTAGAATCTCCCTCTCTTTATCTGTATCGAAACTAAATCCATTTATACCAACTACTACTGGTAACCCGTAATGAGTTTTTAGATTATTAACATGTCTTTCTAAATTAACTAAGCCTTTTTCTAAAAATTCGCAACCCTCTTGATTAAGATTTTCGAGCTCACAACCACCATGAT
>MDTA01093914.1_pt1 | contig 15672 bp, 15 predicted proteins | sample 811151 | NCBI WGS metagenome assembly MDTA01 (sample SAMN05326648, study PRJNA326480) | marine metagenome | isolation source: seawater | place: Indian Ocean: South | collected 2010 | reverse complement strand
CTTTCAGCACCCTTATCGGCCTCAGTTACAGGAGAACCATCAGACTTTTTAATGATTTCAAGATTTAAATCATTGAAAAAAGAAAGTGTTAACTCTCCTGCTTCTTTAGCTATTGATACAGCAAAATCAATTAATTTTTGGTCTACATTCATGTATTTATCCAAAAGACATCTATATAAAGACAGTTTATAAAGCGCTCCAAGTGAGATTTGTTTATTAAAAAACAAACTCGCTAGTACCGTGTTTGAGATGGAACATTCACAGTTGGGCAGAACAGGATTAAACGTCTCAAAGATTTGTTTAGGGACCATGACATTTGGAAACCAATGCGACGAGAAAACCTCGCATGCAATTCTTGAGAAAGCCAAAGATAAGGGAATCACATTTATTGATACTGCTGACATGTATCCCGCTTCCGGTAAAGAAACGATAGGTGACACAGAAAGAATTATTGGAAAATGGCTTAAAGGAAAACGTGACGAAGTTGTTTTAGCAACAAAATTTTGGGCACCAATGGGATCCTTGCCATGGCAAAGAGGTTCAAGCCGTAGACATATTTTCGATGCGGTTGATGCTTCACTTGAGAGGCTTCAAACAGATTTTATTGATTTGTACCAAGTTCATTTTCCCGACTATCAAACGCCAATAGATGAAACAATCGGAGCTTTAGACGATTTAGTAAAAATGGGAAAAGTACGATATTTGGGTTGTTCAAATTATCCTGCATGGCTACTTGCGCGTTCCATCGGTCGGAGTGAAACGCTTAACCTAGAACGATTCGAAACTGTGCAGCCTCGATACAACCTTTTATTTCGTCAAATGGAAAGAGAACTTTTTCCATTGTGTGAACATGATCGGATCGGTGTCATACCTTACAATCCGCTAGCTGGAGGTCTTTTAACAGGCCAACATAAAAGAAGCGCCCCGCGGGAAGGTTCAAGGTTTGCTTTAGAAAGTGAACAAGGAGAACGCTACAGGGAAAGATATTGGAGAGATGAATTTCATGACACAGTTGAACAAATTCAGCCAATTGCAGAAAAAGAAGGAATTACTATGGCGCAATTAGCTGTTGGATGGGTTCTAGCTAAACCATTTGTTACCTCTCCTATAGTTGGGGCTACGAATCCGACACAACTTGATGATGCTATAGCCGCTGTTGCTAATCCACTTTCAGAACAAATAGTTGCTGAGTTAGATGAGATCACTAAAAAATATCGAACCGGAGATGATGAACGCTAATAACTAATTGGTTTGTTATCAGGAGCAAGCAATGGAACAAGAAGAACGTTGGAAAGAACAAGAAGTCAACTATGCGGGTGTAGTTGGTAAGAACGTAGAAATAGTAAGTCGAAATCCGAAGAATTATTTTCAAGCAATTTCAGATATAGAAAATTGTGAAACGGTGACAATCGATGGGAAACTCTTTATTCCTGAAACAAATAAACCTCTTCCGTTAGTAGTGGTCGTTCCTGGAAGTTTAGGAGTAGGACCTAATCATAAAGCACACACTGAGACGTTGGTTAGCGAAGGTTATGCTGTTTTTCTCCTCGATCCATTTGGGGCCAGATCTATAGAGTCGACTGTTGAAAACCAGACACAATATAGTTTTGCTGCATCTGCGTATGACCTTTTAGTTACTTATCAAACATTGTCTCAGCATCCTCTAATAGATGCGGAAAGAATTGCGGCCCAAGGACACAGTCGAGGTGGATCAGCGGTCTTGATGGCTTCAATGCGAAATTTTGCTGATCCGATTATCGGTTCAGAAAGTGGTTTTGCTGCTATTTATTCGGTTTATCCGTGGTGTGGTCATCAATTTAAAAATTCTCAAACCGGTGACACGCAAGTTCGAGTAATTGTAGGAGAAATAGATAACTGGGTGTCAATAAAACAAATAGAAACTCAAATACAAGCCATTAATGTGAATCATGGAAAAGCGACTGTGCGCATAGTCGATGGGGCGCATCATAGTTTTGACCGATATGAACCCGTGCATCACATGTCAGAAGCTCGTGTAGCTCCCGAAGCACCCATTTTATTTTTAGAAGATAGTGGAGCGATGATTGATCCGGAAACAAAACAGCCGAATGCAGATTTAGTTGATTACGACATTTTCGTACACGCGATGAAACAGGGTTATGGCCGTTTAGGAGCTGATATATGTGGAATAGGTGATCAGCCTGAAATATTCAAGAAAGATATGCTCGGGTTTTATTCCCAATGTTTAAATCTGAAAGAGGCGCAAAGTGAATGACGGGATAGCCGGTCTTTCAATGTACGACTGGCCTGAAGTCCAAAAACACAATGATATTTTTTGGGAGATGATTGTCGAAAATTTGAATAAACAAAGCGTTACAGCACCACAACATTTGACGCGTGTAAAAGATCATTATGAAATCTGGTTATCAACTGATCTGCTAATTGGGCAAACTTGTGGACTAAACGCTGTTCGTGAACTGCAAGGACGAGTTGAAGTTTTAGGCGCTCTTGATTATGGAGTAGAAGGCTGTGAACCTGGACAATACCGGTCGGTCATAGTGTGTAGAGAAGAGGATGAAGGCCGGTTAGTTGAAGATTTTTTTAACAAGATCGCCGCGATAAACAGCGACGATTCGTATTCGGGTTACGGGGCGTTACTCGCAACTGTGAATCCGTTTGTTGAACAAGGAAAGTTTTTCGAAAAAACTGAAGTTTGTGGTTCACATCGTCAATCTATGAAAGCGATTGCGAACAATAAAGCAGATATCGCAGCGATAGATGAAGTTGTGTGGAATCTTGGGATTGATTACGAACCTGCAGTTGAGGCTTTAAGAGTAATAGGAAAAACGCAACCGATGCCAGCACCGCCACTTATAACAAACTGGTCTAATAATTCATTAAGAAATGTTTTAAACGAGGCCATTGAAGAAGCCATTTCTTTGCTGGATGAAACAACTAAATCAGCATTACAACTTTATGGATACAAACCTATGAACTCTGATGACTATGAACCCATTTCAAGACAATTAAATGAAATAAAAAATCCACAAACAATTTTTGGGATTAATTAATCGAAAATCTTGTTATTTTTCAGATTTTGTCATTTATAAATTTTTAAGAGAGTTGCGCGCCTGGAGGGAGTCGAACCCCCGACCTTCTGATCCGTAGTCAGACGCTCTATCCAGCTGAGCTACAGGCGCTTTTGCAGGAGTTTACGGTCAACAGCAGTTTTCCGTTCACTTCCACGGTCTTAAATTTTTTGCGGAGAGGGTGGGATTTGAACCCACGAAGAGCTTTTAAGCCCTTACTCCCTTAGCAGGGGAGCGCTTTCGACCTGACTCAGCCACCTCTCCTAACAATCTGATGCTATCGGGTGACAGAGAGGCAGAGAAAGTAACGGTAGGATCATTTACGGAGGGTTGGCAGAGCGGACGATTGCGATGGTCTTGAAAACCATTGATCCTCACGGATCCGCGGGTTCAAATCCCGCACCCTCCGCCACAAAAATTAAAAATTATTTCCCGATGCGACCACGCAGCTCATCAAGCCAAGAGTCAGCTTTTTTAGAATCTACTGATGCTTTGTCTTTAACTGTTTTGTTTTCGCCAGCAGCAGGATAAGAACCCAAGAATTTGACTGAACCATTTTTCATATGCAAATTCTTTAAACAATCGGCGACAACTTCATCAGAAATATGACCTTCAAGATCAATAAGAAAACAATAGTTTCCCAAACCTTGCTTAGTGGGTCGTGATTCTAAACGGGTCAAATTCAAAGAACGAGCAGCAAATTCTTGAAGGATCCCCAACAAACTTCCCGGTCGATCAGAATCTTGAAAAACAACGATTGATGTTTTGTCATGACCAGTAGGATTTGGGACTCCATCAGAAGCAACAAGAACAAAACGTGTTTCATTATCTGAATGATCTTGAATACCGCTAACCAACATTTCTAACCCGTACGCGTCAGCAGCACGTGCGGTTCCTATAGAAGCAAAACCTTTTTGCGGTTTTTCCGAAATATGTCTAGCCGCATCAGCAGTTGAATTAGCTGCTTCAGTTGAAGCGTTGGGCAAATTATCAGACAGCCAATTTCGGCATTGAGCGATCGCATGCGGAAAAGACAAAACGTTTGTAATTTCATCCAAATTGGTGCCAGGCGAAACAAGTAGATTCAATTCAATACTTTCAACAACTTCACGCTGTATCAGTAAGTCCGCATCAAAAGTCAAGGTGTCTTGAGTTATGTTCACGCTACCTTCGATTGAATTTTCAATCGCCACGAAACCGAGATCAGCTTCGCTGTCAGAAACCTGCTTTAAAACTTCAGGAATGGAAGCAACGCTAACAAGGTCAAGTTCTTTCAAATCAGTTTGATTTAACAGAGCGTGTTCTGTAAATGTCCCAGAAGGACCCAGATAAGCGAGACGTTTATTTTCACCCACATAACAAGGATAGTGAAGTATCAAGCAATGGATCGAACAAATTAAACAAGAGATTCCAAGGTTTTAAAAAAATGATTTATTGTAAAAAAATTTCCGTACCCTGTATTTGTGAACCCAGACACAGATCGCCTTTATTTCAAACAACTCTTATCCGGAAGAGATTTTGGAAACACCGACAATTTAGCTAAACAGATGGTCAATTTTGTATATCTAATAGGAGACAAAGAAACGGGCGAAGCGGTAATAGTTGACCCTGCTTATGACATAAAAGCATTATTAGACATACTTGAAGAAGACGACATGCAATGCAATGGAGTTTTAGCCACGCATTATCACCCCGATCATGTTGGCGGTTCAATGATGGGATACAACATCGTAGGAGTTAAAGAATTGTTAGAACAGGTTTCAGTCCCAATACATGCTCAAAAGGAAGAAGCTGAATTTATAACTAAAGTTACTGGTCTTGCAAGCGGAGATGTATTGGAACACTCAAGCGGTGACATAATTGACGTTGGTGAAATAAAAATAGAACTAATACATACTCCGGGGCACACACCCGGAAGCCAATGTTTTTTAGTGGAGAACCGCCTAGTGGCAGGTGACACTCTATTTTTGGAAGGTTGTGGACGAACAGATTTACCGGGTGGAGATCCTGCCGCTTTGTACCATAGTTTGCATCACCGGTTATCTAAAGTTCCCGATGAAGCAATCCTTTTTCCAGGCCATTTATATTCACCTGAACCAATGGCACCAATGGGACACACAAGACAACACAACTATGTTTTTTTGCCACGTTCAGAAGAACAGTGGTTAACGATGTTTGCTGGCTAATATAAGAAATTCAAAACGGAGGATCCAATGTTTAAAGCTTTACTTGCTGAAAAAAATGAAGATGGAGAAATAAGTGTAGGAATACAAGAACTTAATGATGGAGATTTACCAGAAGGTGAAATACTCATCGACGTAGAGTTTTCAACAATCAACTACAAAGACGGCTTAGCGATCACAAACAAGTTGCCCGTAATAAGATCATGGCCCATGGTGCCAGGAATTGATTTAGCGGGAACTGTTTCAGAATCTGAACGCGAGGACATACCTGTAGGAAGCTCTGTTGTGGTTAACGGTTGGGGAATAGGCGAAGATCATTGGGGTGGCTTCAGTCAGAAAGCAAGAGTAAATGGCGATTGGACAGTACCTGTGCCAGAAATTTTTACCTCAAAACAGACAATGGCAATAGGAACAGCTGGTTATACAGCAATGCTTTGTGTAATTGCATTAGAAGAAAATGGTGTGCTCCCAGATTTTGGACCGATTCTGGTTACTGGTGCGGCAGGTGGAGTTGGAAGTGTTGCGATAAGCATTCTTGCAAAACTTGGTTACGAGGTGCATGCTTCAACCGGGAGGTCAGAAGAAGCGTCTTATTTAAAGAATCTCGGTGCTGTAGAAATTATCGATCGCGCAGAATTATCAGAACCTTCGAAAAGACCCCTTGTTAAAGCTCAGTGGGCTGGAGCAGTCGATACTGTTGGCAGTCATACCCTTGCTAACGTTTTAGCGGCAGTTGTTGATGAGGGCTGTGTAGCCGCATGTGGAAATGCGCAGGGAATGGATTTACCAGCAAGTGTTGCCCCATTTATTTTAAGAGGCGTAACACTGCGCGGCGTACACTCAGTTTATGTTCCTAGAGAAAAAAGAATTACAGCTTGGGAACGTCTGGGAAAAGATTTGACAACAGAACATTTAGATGGAATGACTGAAACAGTTAGCCTTGATTCGGTAATCGATGCAGCAAATGAGATCACCGAAGGGCAAATCAGAGGCCGAACTGTTGTTGATTTAAATTCTTAATATTTTGTGCGCGAGTGGGGATTTGAACCCCCACATCCTTTCGGACACAGGAACCTGAATCCTGCGCGTCTGCCAGTTCCGCCACTCGCGCTTGAATACTTAGACACTTAATTTTATCTCTAATAGATCATTAATTTATGTGACCAAATCTTTATCTTTATCCCAACTACTATTTTGGTGAAGCAGTTAAAAGATTTTTCAAATGATTACAAAAAAAATAAGAGATTCTTATATAAGAGCAGCAGGAGCAACTCATGTGGGGCTAGTGCGTCAAAGCAACCAAGATAATTTTGCTTTTCGAGAAGGTACTTTTGTTTTAGCTGATGGCATGGGCGGGCATCAGGGAGGAGAAGTCGCTTCTTTTGAAGCAACTTCGACAATTCTTGAAAGTGGGAAAATAAATTCAGTTGCCGACATGGTTAAATCGGTTTCTAAAGCGAATCAGGCAATTTTAAAAAGGGCAAAAAAAGAAGACAATCTTTCAGGAATGGGAACAACGGTTTGTGTTTTATCTGAAATCGTTGGGACTACGGGAAAAAAGAGAATTGGTATTGCAAATGTGGGAGATAGCCGTATTTATCGTCTGGGTAAATCTGAATTGACCCAAATAACACAAGATCACAGTTTGGTTGGTGATTTAGTTAGAACGGGAGAGCTAACACAAGAGGAAGCAGCCCGTCACCCACAACGTAATATTTTGACTAGAGCTTTAGGAATTGAACAGGATCTTGTTATTGATACGTGGGAATTGAATCCAGTAGCGGGAGACAAATATTTACTTTGTAGTGATGGTTTGTTCAATGAAATAGATGATGAAAAAATTGCTCAAATTCTGATGGAAGATGCAGAGTTAGAAAAGATTGCTCAAAATCTAATTGATCATGCTTTAGAAGCAGGTGGGCATGACAACATAACTGCTTTAGTTCTGTGTGTTGAAGATCAAGAAAGTTTTGAACCTGAAGACTGGATTTTAAGTGAAATGAATCAGCACACCGTCGTTAAATCTAGACTTAATTCAGCAGTTGATTCTGAGATAAAAAATTTTGACTGGAAACCTGTTGTAATATGTATGTCTGTTTTACTTCTAATAGTTTCTGTATTCACTGCCATAGGTTTATATGCACGAAGCGGTTGGTTTATAGGGGAATTTAATGTTGGTGTAGCAATTTTTAAGGGAAAATCCCAAGGTGTTCTTTGGTTTGACCCCACAATTGAGAGAAAAACTCAAATTTCGATTCTGGATTTATCTGAAGAGACTAGAAAAATTGTGATTGATTCAATAGCAATGGAATCTTTAGAAGAAGCAGAGTTTTTTGTAAACAATATAAAAAATAAGACTGAAAAGTAAATCCATTGATACATATACAACCCCGAATTGATAAGTAGAATTATTTTCCGTGGCTACTCAAGAACCAACGGTTTTTAATGACCGTTATGAACTCCATCGACAAATCGCCAGAGGTGGTATGGCAGATGTTTATCTTGCGCGTGATTTATTACTTGACAGGCCTGTTGCAGTTAAAGTTCTCTTCGATCAGTTTTCAAAAGATCAGCAGTTTGTTGAGAGGTTTCGTAGAGAAGCCCAAAGAGCAGCTAATTTAAACCATCCCAACATCGTTAGTGTTTTTGACTGGGGAGAGGAAAGAGGCACATATTTCATCGTGATGGAATATGTAGAAGGCCGAAGTTTGGCTGAAATGATCAGAACCGAAGGATCTATACATCCAGACAAAGTTGCTGAAATTTCATCTGAGGTTGCGGCTGCGCTTAGTTTTGCCCATAGAAACGGAATTGTGCATCGGGATGTCAAGCCTGGAAATGTGCTTGTATCACCGAACGGGCATGTAAAGGTAGCAGATTTTGGAATTGCTAGAGCATTAGCAAATGTCCAAAGTGAATTAACCCAAGCTGGAACGGTAATGGGGACAGCTACTTATATCTCACCCGAACAGGCACAGGGAATGGAAATTGATCCAAGAAGCGATCTTTATTCTTTAGGGGTGATGATTTATGAAATGCTTTCAGGTCGTCCTCCATTTACAGGTGAGACACCCGTTGCAGTCGCTTATCAACATGTGCAAGACAGCCCTGTTTCTCCAAGAGCAATGGGTGTGTCGGTTGCTGAGTCTCTTGAAGCTGTGACAATGAAATTACTGGCTAAAAATCCTGTAAACCGATATCCCACTGCAGAAGATTTGAGAAACGATTTGCGACGATATCAACAAGGAGCGCATGATTTAAAACCAAGTAGCCCTGTTGGGGCAACAGGAAGAAAATTACAGCATCCAGTTTCTGTTTCTAAATCACCAAAGCAGGAGAGAGTTAGACGGGACGATGGATTTAGAAGAACCGCTTTGTTTACAGTGTTTATGGGAATCCTTTTGGTTGTTTTTGGATATCTAGTGGTTCAATTTCTTGACACCATTGGAGTGGAAGACGATGGAGATACTTCAATTGAATTGAGCATGTCAGAAGTCCCTAATTTGATAGGAACTCCAATCGAGCAAGCAAGAGAAATCCTCAGTGAAGCAAAACTAAGTGTCCAAATGGATTATCAGACAAATATTGACTATCCGGAAAATACGGTTTTTGATCAAGATCCAACAGCGGGCGCCAAACTTGAACAAGCTGAGACTGTGCGATTATGGGTCAGCAAAGGAACTGGACCAATGACTCTTATAAAGGTTATTGGTGATTCAGTTAGCGAAGCGGTTCGAGATTTAGAAGCCATGGGACTAAGAGTTGACACAGTAGAATTTGAGGATCCGGTCCAACCAGCGGGTCAGGTTATTGATCAAAATCCAGTAGCAGGGTCCGAAATAACACCCGGAACGCGAGTTATCTTATTTGTGTCAAAAGGTCCTGCTGTTGAGCAAATACCCGATTTAGAAAACCGACCTTTTCTTGCAGCAATGAACATAATTTCACAACTTGGATGGTTGGCTTCGACTTCAGAAGAAGCTAGTGAAACTATTCCCGCTGGGTTGGTCATACGAACTGAACCTCCAGCGCAAAGCAAGTTATCGCCAGGAAGTAGAGTAGAAATTGTAATTTCATCAGGTTTGCCGATGATTTTAGTTCCTTCGGTCACAAGCCTTCTCGAAGATTCTGCACTTCAAACCCTTGAAGGAGAAGGCTTTCAAGTCAATTTGATTGAGGAATTATTACCCGAAGGATCAGTAAATGACGGAAGAGTAATCAGCCAAAGCCCTGAGCCAGAACTTGAAGTTGAATTGGGAACAATAGTCACGATTGTAATTGGAAGATCAGAATTAACTCAACCGGATTCAGCTATAGATCAGACTCAGTGATTTTTGTTGATGCATGATAAGAAATTTTCAATCAATTTATGCCCATGGGAAGTCAGTATCGATTCTGGGTGAAATTGCAGGCCATAGATTTCGAATTCTTTGTGTTTTAGACCCATAATCAAACCATCATCTGTTGTTGCAGTTATCTCCAAGTCTTCTGGAAAAGATTTTGGATCAACCATCAAAGAGTGATAACGAGTTGCTTCAAACGGAGAGTCAATATTTTGGAAGACCCCAGTTTTATTATGCGAAATCATTGAAGTTTTTCCATGCATAATTTGAGGTGCATGAATTGTTTTACCGCCCCATGCCTCCCCAATACATTGATGACCAAGACAAATTCCCAGAATAGGAATTTTTCCAGCAGCCCATTTTATGAGCTCGATAGAGATCCCTGCTTGCTCAGGATTACCCGGACCAGGACTAATTAAAAGAGAATCTGGTGCGATTTTTTCTGCCTCTTCAATTGTTATCGCATCATTACGTTTTACTATAGGTTCGGCTTTTAGCTCGCCAAGATATTGAACGAGGTTGTAGACAAAGGAGTCATAATTATCAATAACAAGCACTTTAAAACTCATAATCTTCAACCTAACCGATTAAAAACGATGCGAATGCAGATTTACTGTCTATCATCACACCATGAGTAGTCCACAGAAAAAACGTATAGAGGGTGGTCGTGTAACCCCGAGGGGCACATCAGATGTTCCCCGTAAACCATCTTCAAATTCGCAAGAATCCCCAAAATGGGTTCCAATTTTGATGTTTAGTCTCCTAGCAGCTGGAGTGTTGATAATTTTCTTTAATTATGTTGGTTGGTTGCCGGGTGGTACTAGTAATTCATTTTTGTTGTTGGGCCTTGGCTCAATATTAGGCGGAATCATTACAGCAACTCAATATCACTAAGTTCCTTTATATTTAGCTGTTTTTTGTAATTACATTTATGTTATTAACTCACAGGTTTGTACACATCCTGTGGAAAACTTTCTATTCGTCTTCAATAAGCAATTCCATATCCTCCATACAATGTCTTGGAGGATCAGGATTTTCTTGAGCTGCAGTAGTCATTCGTACTTCCGCCCCGCACAATTCACATCTATACAAGAGTTTTACTTTTCTTAGTTCACCTGGTGGTGGGGGTTCTGGAGGTGGTGTAGCTAAAGATTTGAGAATAAAGACTCCAATTTTGATAATTAAAAAAGCTATTCCAATAGCAATTACGAGTTTTAAAAGAAACATTGTTTAAAGCCTATCTAACGAGAAGTTCGCAAATAGTTAACTTTTGTTTCTATGGTGGATAATGGAAACAGTTTTTGTTCAACCAAAGGGATGTAAGGAAAATGGAACTTTCGTCAGAGTCAAACTTAGTTTTATTAATTTTGCGGGTTGTTATAGGAATAACAATTGGCGCGCATGGTTGGAATAAGTTTTTTGGTGGAGGTCGAATTCCAGGGACTGGCCGATGGTTTGAAAGTATCGGAGTTAAAAAGGGCAGATTTAATGCAGTTTTGGCAGCTTCAACTGAGCTTTTAGTGGGATTGTTGCTGACAATTGGATTATTAACTTCTTTCGCTGCAGCTGGGCTTGTCGGGTTGATGGTCGTGGCGGGATGGACAGTTCACAGGAACAACGGATTCTTTATTATCAAAGAAGGATGGGAATACATTTTTGTTTTAGCTATTACTGCCATAGTAATCGCAACCCTAGGTTCTGGAGAATGGTCTTTAGATCATGCATTTGAGTTGAGGAATAAATTTGATGAATGGAATGGGCTATTAATTTCTCTTTGCTTAGGAATAGTTGCAGGAGTTTCCCAATTAATGATTTTCTATCGACCAAAAGAAGTTTCTTAGTTTTGTAAGTGATAGTAACTAAGCATTTGTTTAGAAGTTCATATACAGATTTTAAGTGTGGAGCTGATGGGAATCGAACCCACGACCCCCTGCTTGCAAAGCAGGTGCTCTAGCCAACTGAGCTACAGCCCCAGAGATCTAGCGTAGAGCCCAGTTCTCAAAATCCCATGTAATCCAAAGAAGAATTAAGGAGCCATGGGACGGCCAAAGGGTAACTCTGAATTCCAGCTTGACAAAAATACTTCTGCACGCTCACATGCTCCAATTAAAGGTCCATCAACATGATTAATCACTTCATTAATTATTGAAGACAAAGTCTTTGTGATCTCCTCTTTATTCTTGATTAAAGGTCCTGATGTTGTTACGAAATCAGGTAATGCAAGTATGTCATTACGTTTACACACAGCAATAGCACGGGTCGTCAAAGGGAGAGGTGCAGTGGGAATGACAACAGAGAACGAAAGACCGTTTGCGATTTCGTGATCTATTGCACCAACTTTTGACCCACAGAAAAGAAGATCTGCTTCCTCATTAAACGGGTCATCTGACTCAACTATCTCAAGGCCTTTTTCAGAAAGCATTTTTTTCAAAAAAGAATCCAGTATTTTGTCGTCGATAACAGCGGTTGTTGCATCAGGTTTTGCTGTTAAAGCACTTGTTACACTTCCGAAAGCAACAAGTTCTAACCTTTCTTCCGGATTTTCTTCTCCAGTGTCTGCTGGTGTCACCCCGAGACCTGCAGTAAATGAAAATTCATCGTCCCATTCGTTGATTTCTTTAAAAAATTTCTCTATTGATTCTTTTTTTTCTTCAGGTGGTGTGCTTATTCCCGCTGAAATGCCTGTTTCTTTTATATCCAGTGAAGCAAGCCCATATGTCACTGATCTAGCTAAGTCTTTTGCTCCTCCTTGAAGTATTTTCTTAGAGGTTCTTACAACTCCCCGTCCAGGAGTATCTTCAAGATCGACTGCAACAAAAGCATTTATTGATTCAAGTTTTCGAATTTTCATTTCAACTTCTCAAATTAATCTTCATTTAAAGTTTCGATGATATTTTCAATTTGTATTTGGGTAGAGGTTAACCGAGTTTGACATTTTTGTAATAGCACATTTGCTCTTTCAACTTTTTTCGTTAATTGATCTATGTCTACTTGATCAGATTCCAATTCATTTAGAATTTCTTGCAACTCTTCTAAAGCAATTGAATAACTGAATTCAGCATCTGCATCATCATTATCTATTTTTGTCATTTGACTACCTCACTGATGGTGCTTTTAACCGTACCGTCCTCAAAAATTGTTACGATCGCATCTCCAGCAAAAAGATTGTCAGATGAAGAAATAATTTCTCCGGTTTCTGTACGTGTGATTGTCCAACCTTGAGCAAACCGTCTTTTTGGATCTAAAGCTCTTATCTGATCTTCAAAAGCATTAATTCTGCTTTCATGATCTTTAAAAATGTTGGGGATCGTGAGTAATATTCGCTTTTTTATTGCTTTAAGATTTTCGCTTGAATGAACTAAAGAAGTTTTTGCTATCGCTGCTGTTCTTGAAGACAGATTTGTTTGTTTTGATTTTGCTAGTGCAATTTTCTGATGTGAAAGATTTGCAATATTTGTTTTGATGACAAATATTTTTTCAACAAATTTTTCGACAATTTCTACTAAACCTACAGCACAAGCAGTTGGAGTTTTATAAGCAGTGTGCGCGACTATATCTGAAACACTTTGATCGATTTCATGTCCAATTCCGGTAAATATTGGAATTGTAGATTCAGCAATGGCTCTTACAAGATTTTCTGAATCAAAAGAAATAAGATCACTTGTAGAACCGCCGCCTCTAATTATTGCAATTACATCAGGTTCATAGGAAGAAACTATTTCTAACCCTTTCATGATGTCATTTACACAGCCTTCACCTTGCATTCTTGTGTCTCTTTCCAACACAGTGAAAGAAAAACTACTTTTGGCTAATTCATCGCGAAAATCTGCATGAGCTGCTGAGCCCAGACTTGTAATTAGACCAATTTTTAAAGAGGGGCAAGGCACTGAAAATAGTTTGTTCTTATCTATAAGGTTTTCTTCTTTTAAAACTCGAAGAAGCCTTTCCCTATCTTTGGCTAGATGTCCCAAAGTAAATTGAGGATCAACATCGTGCATTATTAGTTGCAATCGTCCTCCAGGTGGCCAGAAATCAAGATGGGCGAGAATTCTTACCTGTATGTCGTCACCGAGAATTAGATCACTCTGTTCTTTGAGGTTTTTATTGATTTCTATGTGTTGTGATTTCCACAAAGCAACATTGAATATGCCTTTTGGCTGTGAGCCTTGTTCAGATATCGGATCGATTAGATCGAAATATGTATGACCAGACTTAGGAACAGTTCGGAAGTTAGAAATTTGACCTTCAATCCAAAAATACTCTGGAAAAAGATTATTTAGTCCCTCTTTTAGAAAATTGCCTAGTTGCAAAACGCTAAATGACGGGATTTCATAATCTATTGACATTGCTTAACCCTACTAACCAAATAATTTCCATGAAAATTGCTCATAAATGAAAAAAAGGGCTTTAGTTCGAGAAATATTACGTTTTAATAGAGTTTAATTTTGGGCTTGACATCACATATGTATAGGCGCGAACCTTGTCCTAGTTAATTTCTAGCTATTTGTGTCGCTTGCCTATTTTTTGTGAGCGCCGGGGAGGAAAATATTGTGAATCGTAAGATTCTTGCCGTGCTTGGTGCTTGTTTGGCTTTTGCGCTTGTGAGTTCGAGTTGCGGTAGTGATGATAGTAGTTCTTCTAGCAGTTCTGCTGCTGTTGCTACTACTGCTGCGCCTGCGGCTACTACTGCTGCGCCTGCGGCTTCTTCTGGTTCGTCATCTCTTGGTGATGGGTCTTTGGGGACTGTTGAGGTTGGTGCTGGTGAGGACATCCAGATCCGTTCGTTGCATGCCATTTCTGGTGATGTTGCGTTCTTAGGTGTGCCTATGTCTCGTGCTGTTGATATGGCTGTTGCTGATTATGGCGACATTCATGGTCATAGTGTGAATGTTGGTACTTGGTTGGATGATCTTTGTTCTTCTGATGGTGGTCAGGCTGCTGCTCAGACGATTGTCGCTGATGAAAGCGTGGTCGGTGTTCTGGGTACTTCGTGTTCTGGTGCTGCTACTGCTGCGGCTCCGTTGATCACGGGTGCGGGTATGGTGTTGATCTCTGGTTCTAACACTTCCCCGGCTTTGACTTCCGATTTGGCTGGTACTGCTGGTTCTAACTGGAGTGAGGGTTATTACAGAACTGCTCACAACGATTTGTATCAGGGTGCTGCAGCTGCGAAGTTCGCTTACGAAGTTCTTGGAGCTTCTAGTGCTGCGACCATTCATGATGGTGATCCTTACACTGAGGGTCTAGCTACTGCTTTTGCTAATTCGTTTAGCGATCTTGGTGGCGATTTGCAGACGATAACTGCTGTTAATAAGGGCGACACTGACATGGTTCCGGTTCTCACTGAGGTGGCTGCTGGTTCTCCTGATCTTTTGTTCTTCCCGATCTTCCCACCGGAAGGTAACTACATTTCTCAGCAGATAGGTGAGGTTGCTGGCCTTGAGAACACTACTCTTATGGCCGCTGACGGTATGTTGGTGGACAACTACATGGAAATCCCCGAATCTGAGGGCGTGTTCATGTCAGGTCCAGACCTTAACTTCGAAGGAAACGCTAATGCTGCTACCGGTCAGACCGGTGACGGTTTCTTGGCTGCTTACGAAGCAGAGCATGGTGAAGCACCATCTGCTGCTTTCTGGGCACACGCTTATGACGCAACAACACTTCTTCTTTCAGCTATCGAGGCTGCATCATCTAAAGATGGTGACACTCTTGTAGTTGACCGTGCAGGTGTTCGTGAGTTCATGGGTGGTGTTTCAAGCTGGCCTGGAATCATTGGTGACATTACTTGTGACGACTTTGGTGATTGTGGTTCACAGCGAATTGCTGTAGTACAACACAATGACAGCAGCGACATCGCAGCTGGTAAAGACAATGTTGTATTCACATACGCACCAGGCAAATCTGCTGTAACAGGAGCTATCACATCCGCTGATGGACCTATGTGTGTTGGTTTGGTTACTGACGTTGGTCAGGTTGATGATAAGTCATTTAACCAGTCAGCTTGGGAAGGTGTTCTACGTGCCGCTGATCAGCTAGGTGCCGATGTTGATTACATCGAGACTCAGGCTGATAAGG
>MDTA01189089.1_pt1 | contig 15675 bp, 14 predicted proteins | sample 811151 | NCBI WGS metagenome assembly MDTA01 (sample SAMN05326648, study PRJNA326480) | marine metagenome | isolation source: seawater | place: Indian Ocean: South | collected 2010 | reverse complement strand
TGGCCAGAAACAACATGGTGGCCGGAGTAGACGTGACGAGGCTAGATATTAGCCCGAACCCCGCCCCGATGGCGGCGGAGCTTAACCTGGAGGTGCGTGCTCGCCCTCACCGCTCATCGGCCTCATCCGCCCCCGTCCAGCTTTACGCAACCCTCTGATACTCAACCTCCGTTCCCTTATCGATCGTAGGTGGACTTCAAACTCAGCGAGCCCGTCGAGGGGGCGTGTTGGAGGGTCAAATATACTGTCGATATGACGGAAATGAAGTTCGTTGTCGAGGTACGTCCGTGTGACGCGCCCCTTTCCTTCATTGAGGTTTCAACCGATTGCAGCTGATGTTCCCCGGCTGTCTTCATCCCTGTTGTGCTTCGTGGAAACGATTCCCGTGCCCCTCGACTGACGCGTGCACCGAACTCGTGCAGGTGGGAGAGACAGAAAAGAAAAACTACGAGGCCGGTGCGCACACGATGAGGTTCCACAGCGATGGCATAGCGCTCGGCGATGTGAAGAAATCGTGGCTGAACAATGTGGGTTTGCTGACGGCGAGCCTGACGAGCCGGGAGGAGGACATCGCACAGATTTGCGCGGTCACGCAGGTGACCAAAGGCGCGGACGGCGAGTTGCAGCGGCGGATGATGAGCCCACTAGAGTAGACGTACGCGACAATCAACGACTTCAGTCTCACGGAACCTTTCACTGTCCCATTACAATAAACCCCAACCGAGTTCAGTGCTACTCTCGCCTAATAAGAGAACACAGCGCTTAGTTGCGGTTACCCCCACCCTCACGCTTGCCATGGAACCCGCCGCGGCCGGAACGCTGCTGCAGGGTCACGCCGGGCAGGTTAGCCATGTTGAGAGACTTGAGCATGTCCATGGTGTCACGGTCAACCTCAATGGTCTCCACCGCGAGCGCAGACTCGTCGGGGACGAAGTCCATGCGGCGCTCACGCTCCTCCTCCTGAAGCTTGAGGGAGATGCCGCGCACGGGGCCACGCTGGATGCGCTTCATAAGGTGCTGTACGAAAGGGATGAAAAGGAGAAAACAGGTCAGCGGAATGCTCTACGGCCGAGGTGCCCAACCAGGAAAGGTTGGATGATGGGACTCATCAGAGAAAAGCCGCTCGGTGGCTCCCGGTAACGCGCGCGGATAGCCCATGCAGCGCGACGAATCGCCCGCGAAACCGCGCTAACGGACTAATCACACGTGAATCGCGCCATCGAGGCGATCGCCGTCGCCGTATCGATCTCGGCGACGCTCCGGCAGACGCCACCTTCCGTGAAGGATGCTGAAAAACCCTGGGGAGATACTCACCGTGGTGAAACCGGCGATCTTGTTGCGAAGGCGCTTGGAGGGGATGATGGCGACATCCTCGGCGATGCGCTTGTTGGTGTCGAAGTCGAGCGTCAGGCGAGAGTAGTACTTCTCGACGATGACGCGGGACGCCTGAAGATCGCGGAGGGAGGGGACGCGACGTCAGAGGGAGATTGCGGCATCGACGCTAGGGTTTTGCGGGAAGCTCCCTGTTGTTCCGTCCCAGGCGCCGGAAAACCGACGCCGGGCGACGGCCGGAAGGGACATTACGGTGCCAACGGCGGGACACGCACCTTCTTGACGGTCTTGGTGCGGACGCGACCCATGTTAGCTACTGTGTCGACGCGCTTGTGTAAGAGGGAGCGCGGCAGCTCGGTCCTCGCGTTTTGAGCAGAAATTGAAGTGGAAACCCAAAATTCCCCTCCTCCTTTTCTGACCACGTCACTGTGGATCTTATTTATCGTTTAAATTCGAATATGAGGATCGATTCGTAACTAAAACATTGTTGCGATTTTTGCAGCGTGTCGACAATTTTTTGGACGGTCCTGGGACCGGCGACTTGGAACCAGCGTTTCACGAGTTGATTGATTCCTTTTGCGCGCGCGCTCCTCCGCACATTTTTCCCTCCAATCGGCGAAGCCACCACACACCGAGCGGCGCTCGCGACTCGAAGAGGAGGCCCGGTCGGTGGAGTTCTCGAGTGCACGTCGTCGCTAGACATGTCCGGACCCGAGCACGCGCCGCGCGCTGCGGGTGCAGAGGCTTCATCGGCACCCGTCGCGTCGAGGAAGGTTACCGACCAAGAAGCTCAAGCGCGTCCCGCGTCTTCGTGGGGAGACGACTCTTGCGCGTCGACGTCCACGACGAGTCACGTGTTCAACACCGCGGTGACGGAGAATAACGTACCCACGGTGCTCAGTAAGCTGCAGAAGTGGGGGGACTACGCGAGCTACGGCGAGCCCGTCGCGCCGTCGCGTTTCATCCCGATGAAGACCCCACTCTCGCCGACGCTCTTGGCGAAGGACGCGGAGGAGTCCCTGCCGAACATCCTCACCCTGCCCAAGTTCCTGGCCGAGCAGCGCGCGCTGGGACGTAAGGTTGGGCTCATAATCGACCTCAGCAACCACGACTGCCTGTACTCCGACGGGGTCCCCCCGGACCTTGAGCGAGTGCACGTCAGGAACGTGGCGAAGTCGGTTCCAAACGTCGAGTGCATTGACGAGGTGATCGCCGTCGCGTCGGAGTTCTGGAGCAGGAGACCCGACGAGTACGTAGCCATACACTGCGCCTACGGCTTCAATCGCACCGGGTTCGTGCTGTGCTGCTACCTCATACAGGCGCTGGGGATGAGCGCGGAGCAGGCGCTCGAAGCGTTTGCGGCGGGGAGGGAGCCGGGGGTGAAGCACGAGCGATTCCGCGAGGCTCTCCGACGGAGGTACCCGCGGCCGGGGTGTGCGCCCGTCGTCATCGACGAGGTGGACGTGGGTGAGGACCGGCCGGGGCACGTCAGCCGGCCCAGCATGGACATCAACGAGACGCTGGACCTGGACGAGACGCTCAAGATGCCGCGGTCGCTGTCGCAAAGCACGCTCGCGGATGTGGAGGAGGGCGATAACGACGGGACCTGAGCCGGCTCACGCGCGGGCTCGCCGGTTCCTTAGCACGTTGTTGTATTAGATATTTGTAGATGCGATGTCGTCGTACGGAGGAGCAGCGCGAGGAAGGCTGAGAACCCTCGATTTGCCAAAAAAAGTTTGCCGATCTGCTCGTCTCGGGTGTTCGCAGCGAGGATAAAAATTCGCGGGCGGGCTCGCCAGGCAGAGAGAGAGGCACCACCGTCGTCGGTGTGTCGCTAGAAACGCAAGTGCGAACGAGCGCTGCGCCGCGTTCCACGAGCACGTTTGAGGGTTTAAACCGCACGGTCGAACCTCCGATCTCCTTCCGCTTGGATACGTGACCGTAGGAAAAAATGCCTTACGAGTCCTTCCCTCCCTTCGCCATCATCGTTGGCGCCATCACGGCGATGGGTGGCGTGCAGTACCTCGTTCACCACGTTTACGAGGGTAAGCCCAAGGCGGCGGGCCAGGATAACTTCGACAGGCTGCTCAAGTACCGCGACGAGCGCCTGAAGCAGGAGGCCAAGGTGAGACTTCTTACGGTTTAGGGTTTCTTCGGGCGCCTCAGGCGACGTGAGGCCCTTTCGCACTCCGCTGATTGCGCATCGTGTGTCAATCTAGGCGCACAAACGTACTGCTGCATCGAATGCTGACCCGACCCTCCTTTCTAACCTCGTAGACGGGACAACCGACGCTTTGAGTCGGGACAACCGACGCTTTGAGTCAGCGTTTTGGGAGATTTTTTGTACCTGTAGCCTGTTGCCCGCGTAACGTGCGGGGCGGCGTGGGGGCCAAGCCGGGACCGCGCGCGCGTCGCCCAATTGTTTTCGCTTAGAATTGTAATACACGTCCCATCATTAGCCAACCTCGAGTCACGTCGGCATCCAGGCCTCGACAGACAGCCGGTTCTTGCGCGGAGGCGTCTTTAGATGGACACCATTTTCACAGGCGATCGAGATCTTCGAGCAGATAACAACGCACCATGTGGACGTCCGCCACCCTGGCGCTCAATCCAGTGGCGCCCGCTGTGCGCGCCACGCACATTAAGAGGCCCCACCGTCATCGTGCTAGGTACGCCGGAGCCGTCAAGGCTAGGGATGACGCGGGGGAGGCCCTGTCCGAGGAGCAGACGCTCATCCAGTGGATGTGTGCCAACTACCGACCTTGGGTGAAGGACGAAGAGGGAGCAGTCAAGTGCATCAACTTCATGAAGGAGAAGGAAGGGCGGATGATCAAGCTGGAGAAGGCAGAAGAGGTGTTGGAATCGGTCAAGGCGGACCACAAGAAGCAGTACCAGGACAGGATCCCGTTCGAACTCCCGAAGTTATGGCCCGGATTTCAGCTCATCCTGTACCGGTCAAGCGATCCACTGTAGTGCTCTCTGTGTATTGTTGAAGAAACATGATGTTTGCATCGAAAATCGAAACAACTATCGTTTCAATATCTATCTAGTCGCCTCAACCGCGGAGTTGCCCAGGTGGGAGTACAAGGCATCCGCCGCCGACGTAGCATCGCTGCCGCCGATGGACTGAACAACAACGAAAGGATTAGGCCCGAAGGCTTCGTTCATCACCTTTGGATCCATGAACTTGCTGCCGTCCTCCTGCAGCGCGGCATCATACAGACGCACTTTCGGATCTACGACGTGATGACGATTGAACGAACCATCGAGGCACGTCCCCGCGGCGTACAGCCCGTATTCTGTCCAGTCCAAACCGTCCTCCAGCGCCGAGAACAGGTACTCGTCCCAACCGCGTTTCCCTTCCTCCTCTGCGCGTTGCTCTAGACGTTTGAGCGTAGCGATAGCCCCATGCTTCGACATCACCGCCGGCGTCACCCCGACGGTGTGCATCAAATTGGAGACGCGGCAGTCGTGCGCGCCGTTGACGCCTCCCTTCTGCTGCGCAGAACCCGGGGTGGTACCGAAGAACGAGTCAAGCGAGCTAGACAGCCAACGATGCGCATGGGGTCCACCCATGCTCCCCTGCGTCACACCCTTGAGCGCCCCGTTCTCGTCCTTCCTGACGAGATCACCTAGATGTAAAGGCCTCGCTAGCACCACATCGCAGTCGAACGTGACGTAAAAGTCGGTCGGCACGTGCTCAGCCACGCCGAGTTTCAGCAGCATCTGGAACCTGTAGCCCAACCCCCTTGTTTCCCTCCTGCCCGTCTTTGGCGCCGCTCGTTTCAACGCCTCGACGCCCGAGCGAAGAGCAGCGCTTTCCGCGAGCACGCCAATCTTAAAGGCGGGTTGGTCCCCGAGCGCCGACGCTGCCAGCTCCCACCATCGCAGCTCTGCATCCGGCACGACCGCGAGCAACGTGTGCACGGCAGATCGATCTTTCTCGACGTACTTCTGCACCGAAGCCAAGAGCGCAGCCACCCTTGGACCGTTGTTTGCGTTCATCGTCGCGACGAGCACGAAAGTCACGGCGCGAGGATCGGGTGTCGCGTCTATGGCCTTCAATTCTGACGCCATCGACCCCTGGACACACCGCGGGCAAGGCTCGCAGTCGTGTCCCGCCGAGGGGTGCCCGCGGGGTGTTGTAGCACGGCCCTCCACGATGGCCACCTGCCTGGCGACCAACTCGTGGTTGTACGAGGCCATCTCCAGGCGCATTGACAACGACCACGCGAGCGCCGATACTGCGATGACCCACGGTAGGATTTGTAGACGCCCGAAGGGGCGCCGGGACGCCGCCCGCGTTGGGGTACGCATCTCGATTTGAGCGACCAGACGCCTGAAGCGACACGAATGAGAATTTTTGTTTACTACGAAGGTACCTTGCTAAGATTACTTGTTTCGTACTATCATAACACTTACTTCCAACCAGGTTTCTCCTCATCTCCGTCGCCACTCCTCTCATCGTGCTTGGTGTTCCAATCGACGGTATGTGAACGTCGATGCATCACGACTTGCGGCGACCCGGGAGGAGGCGGGTAACTTTCACGCATATTTTTTCGAGCGGCCATCGCCCTGAGCATTGGATTGCTCGTGGCCACGTTACCACCGCTCGCTCCCAAAGGTGGTTTGCCAGGCGTCACGAGGTCTGACCTCGATCGACTGTGTGGCGGTGGCCGCCGCGGCGACGTCATCGGCGGCACGAACCCCGCCTCGGGTTGAACTTCAGCGAAAGAGGCATCACCATCGGTCCCTCCACGTTTGGTGGGAGGCGAGTTGATACCTGACGAGTTTACCCACTTTTGCAACCTGCGTAGCGACGCGCCGCGGCTCATCGCGGGACTCAGAGCCGGCGATTTCGCTTCATATTCGTCAGCAGACTCGACAGAGACCTCGATATCCCTCGGAGTGGTGGGCTCAGGCTCATCTGCGGTGGGCGCGGGGCTTGCCCTCTCCGCAGCCTCCTGCTCGGCGACAGCGGCTGCCATGGCGGGACCGAGCGAGTCTGTGGAGAGTCGCAAGGAATCCTTTGCAGCCTCAGCAGAGGCACGAACATTCTGCGGCAAGGATTTGAGCTTCTGACTTGCCTTGCGAGACAGGATGCGAGTCATCACCTTGTCCGCCGCCGACTCGTCTTCTGCTGCTGACATTCGCGTTGGCGAGCCGGGCTGACTTCCAGCCTTGACTTCCTCTGTAGCTTTGTCAGCTGATTGGCGGATCGCCTTCTCGGAAGACATGCGAAGCGACCCAAACGAAATAGTCCTTCTGTGTTTTCTCTCGACCTCGGGTTTCCCGCCAGCACCCACAGCGGCCTGTTCCTTTGATTTGCTGACTGCGACACCCTTAGCATGCATGTCGATCAAACCCTGCAGTCTGGCGATGATTTCCTCAAACGCGGGCCTGTCGCCGGGCTCCTGGCTCCATCCGTCTTCCATGAGCTCGTCGTAGATGGTCAGATGCTCGAACGAGGGCGTCGGTACCTCGTCCAGCGGTGGCCTTTGACCTTCCTCAACTACCGCAGTCATCACCTGCCATTGGCCATACTGCGCCCATGGTACCTGGAGCGATCGGAGCTCCCACATCACCACAGCGAACGAGTACACGTCCGAAGCTCTCGAGTACGTAGCGTTCTGCAAAACCTCCGGCGCCATCCACCTCGGGGAATGCAAGCCTCCAGTGCTGTAAGCGGCGGAATGTCCGCCCGTGCCCTTTGAATCTCGAACGGATGCGACCGCGACGCGACTGAGGTTAAAATCGCCAACCTTGACCCTGAAGTAACGATCAACCATCAGGTTGGGCGACTTCAGGTCGCGATGAATGATGGGTGGAGAGCAGTTATGCAAGTAGCACATCCCAGCCGCCGCTCCGAGCGCCATCTGAAGGCGTACGCGCCACTCGAGAGGAGGAACGCCCGGTTTCGTGTGCCGCTGCAGCACGGAGAAGAGCGAACCACGCGCGCAAAATTCCTCAACTATTGATGGAGGCGACCGAACCGCGCCGAGAAGGAGCACGATGTTCGGGTGGCGCAGCCTCGCCATGATGGCCACTTCCTTCTCGAGCTCGTCGAGAACCTCCGCCGCCGCCGCGTCTTCGCCCTCTTGTTCCGCTTCATCGTCGTCTGAAGATGACAACGAGTCCTCCGCGTGGGGATGACGATTGTGCTGGTTCCTGGGAGGGCTCGCACCAGCGATCCCTCGAGCCGCGTTTGCGCCAACCTCCAGGCCCCGACGTTTTCCTCCCATCTGCTTGGCGAGCGGGTCTTCCTTGCCCGCAAACGACGACGGCGGACCGAGGATCTTCACCGCAACCTCCGTGTGGTTGCTCCACAAGGCGAGATAGACCCTGCCAAACGAACCCTCGCCGATGCACTTCTTCAATCGGATATCTTTGAACGGGATGAGCGCGGTGCTCTGCCCGAGGCTAGAAGCCTGCGACAAGTTTGCGCTCTTACCCAGGCTTGCGGGTGTCGGGGGTATACTGCCGTTGATGCTGTCGTCTCGGACGGAGCCCGAATCATCACCAGAGATGCGCTGGAGCTGGGAGAAACTATCCCGCCGTGGCGCTCTACCGGTGCTAACACCCGCTCGCGGCGCACGAGGAGGCTGCGCCGCAGCCACAGCAGCCTCGAGCTCGGCGAGCGGCCAAAACATCATGGACCCGAATTTACCGGCTGTGCAAACCCCCACGTGGCCACCGCCATCGACCGAACGCAGCAGCACCATGCCGCTGCGGTGAGCGCGAATTTTTGCAACCACCGGCACAGCGCTGAATCCCATGCTTCGACCGCTGGGCGTAGTCAAACCACTCACTTGAGATTCTGCACTTCCACCCGAGCCACCAGGCAAAACCATAATCTTGAGCATGCCGCTCTCGTGGCCGATGCATAACAGTCTGTCCACCGCCGCAGCGCCGACAACTTTACCACCCGCTGGCTGAGGACCGGCGAGTCGCTGCACGCGATGGCCCAGAACCGTATCCTCTCGATGGCGCCGGCTCATACCCAGCGAGGATTCGTTCTCGCTGGCGTCCTCACTCTCCGACGCGTCTTCGGTAGCCCCCGTCGCTTGCCATAGCTGCACTGCACCCGTCGCGTGCACCGTCACGAGCTGCCCTGCCGCCGGATGCGGTACCAACGCGACACAGGCGCCGAGATCTCTGTGCGGTGCAACCACCGCACAGGCGCCCGTCGCGACATCCCAAGCCTCGAGCACACCGTCGTCCGAGGAGCACCAAACCAGCGCCCCGAGCCGAAGCATTTCACGAACGCGCGCGCCAGCGTGACGTCGTCGTCCCTGGCTGATAGAACCCCAACCCAAAAGCTCAGCCTTCTTTGGCACCACTTCTGGCCGGTTGGGAATATCCTCCTTCGCCGCTGCGGACGCAATGTCGATCTCCATCGAGTCATCCGTTTGCGAGACACCCAACGTCGGTCTCTCCCCAGCTGCGCAGAGAACTCGCGATGATCTGCTTTCATCCTCGTGATTTTCTGGCACCGCAACCTCGTGGATGGATCCGTCGGCGAGCGCCACCCACGCGGCGCGACCCGCGACAGCCGCAATGGCAGTTACCGCTGACCTCTTCGGTGAAAGCACGCTGACGACGCCCCACTGCGTGCCAAGGTCCGTATCCCAAGTTGCGACTCCGCCCCACTCCGTCCCTGTCCAAAGCAACGCCGAAGCTTCCTCCGCCGCCATCGCGGTGACGTCACCTAAACATATTCCAAGGCACCTGCTCTTATCCGTGCCAGTGAGGTTCGGCACGTCGTTACCGTCGGCATCCGTCGTCCTGGTCGGCTCAGTCGAAATACCCGCGATATTTCGATGCGTATCAAGGAACAGATCGTACGCGGACAGGCTTGCGGATCTATTACTCGACCACCAAAGTTCGCTCCCGTCGACTCCAGCCGCACACATCACGCGGACGTTCCCTCCGAGGATCCAATGCGTCGCGCCCCCACGAAGCATACGACGAGGTCGGTCAGGCATCACCGAGGCTTTCCGTGTACCCCCCCTATTTCCCTTGCGCGTCATGCCGTCGACGCCCGGTCCCGGAGCGACGGTCCCTCCCAATCCAAGTCCGCCCACCGCGCCCGTGAGGTTCCAAAGTTGCGCCTCCAGGGTCTCGAGGTCGCTGCGCAGCTCTTCAAACTTTGATTCGGTGGCTCGATAACGGATGAGCCTGAAGATCTTCCGGATGCGACTGAACTGACCGTACACCCGCCCCCTGGCCACCGCCAGGCCGAGGGTGGAAAGCACACCCGAGCAAAGCCGCTTCAGCTGCATCTGCGTCACTGCATCCAAAGCAGGCGATACAGCGTCCGCCTCCGCGAGCGCTATATTGACAGCGACGGCAGCACCTAAAACGACTGCGCACTTTTCTCGATGGGAAACAGCAGCTCGGACCGCGAGTTCAAGCTCCATCGTCGCGTCTCTGCACGAGGCGAAGATTCCCGCCAGGTCATTTCCTCTGTACACGGATGATGTGGGCGAGCCCAGACCCTGAGATAGCTCCCTGAAACCCGACGCTCTTCGCGGCGGTGTAAATCTCCCGCTGCTCGACGACGGCGATCGGACACCGCTTCGCACGTGTGAGAGCGCCCTCTGCTGGTTCGTGCGGCCGGGAGGATCGTCTCCGGATGGCGATATAGCGAGCTCCACATCACCGACACTCAACACATTAGAGTCTCGCCCATCACGCGGCGTCGGCGTGCCCGACATGGCGAACCTTCAAACACAGCGCTCGCCTTCCCTCTGCACGTCTGCAGTAGAAATCTTGCAGATCTAGCTAGCGAGCTCGTTCACGCCTGCACGCTCTCCATCCGCTTGGGCTCGTAGGCAGATGAAGCTCGCTCTTCACGCTACCAACTCAGGAAAGAACGATTTGGTCGGGCGTTGCTGACCCCCGAGCCGCTATCCGGCTGTGGACCTCGCACACCCTCGACTGCCTGTTTTCCTTGACTAACTTTTACGATCTCGAACGGCTGGTTTTTTCCTCGGAGCGTGTCGAACTGACTCGAATATTCGTTGGCGCTCACAAGCGACCCGACGGGGTTCGTAGCGCGATGCCGCAATCCACGATGGATAGGATGAAGCTGATGGTGGGCCTTGAGCCGTCCACACCGCAGGAGCCAGAGCTGATGGACGAGCTTGGGCTTAACGACTGCTGCCAGCTGTCGCGGATGCAGCGCCTGTACGGGTTCGCAATTTGTGTCTCGGCGGGTCTGTTCTGCTCCTTCCTCTCGTCGCTCATGTGGATGAAGCCCACCAAGTTCGCCATCCTGTACACGATGGGCAACGTTCTTTCGCTGGGTTCCACGGGGTTCCTGGTTGGGTTCATGAATCAGCTGAAGAACATGTTCAAGGGCACCAGGCTCGTGGCGACGTGCGTGTACCTCGGGGCGATGATCATGACTTTGGTCGCTGCTTGCTACTGGAAGAGCTTCGGTCTGACGGTGTTCTTTCTCATCATCCAATCCCTGGCGCTCACGTGGTACTGTTTGTCGTACATACCGGGAGGAAGAGCGGCGGCGACTAGCTGCATGAAGTCGTGCTTCGGGTCGGCGGACGACGTGTTTTAGACAGTTAGTGCTAGCAGGAACGGAGCGAAGCAGCAGTTGTAATATAATACGAAGCGTACCTTCGTACCACACTTTATCGAGAGCCAACGCCTCGAGCGTGAGACTTACCATTTCGCCATTACTACGTGATGATACATCACATGGGACGACGGTCCTATTTAGCTAGTCTAATGATCCCGGATTGGCGGCGGCAGGAGGCTGCCCAGCTCCAACCGTCGCGTCTCCCGAGTTGTACCTCGCCTTTGCCGCGGCGAACATCTCCTGCTGCAACCGAAGTGCCTCCTCGTCGCTGATCTGCATCCCTTTCTTCTTCTTCTTCTCCGCCCGTACCTCTTTGTCCTCCTCCTTCAGCTCGTTCATCGTGGCCTTGACTGTCTCGATAATAGACGCAAAGTCCAGAGACTCCAGCGCCGCGACAACGTGCTCGGGCAGGATGGTGGTCTTGTTCTCCTTCGTGGAGATCTCGTTCGCCTCGGAGCTGACGCACTGGATGAACTCATTGCAGCACTCGACGATCATCTCCTTCACATCATTGCCCATTCGAAGCCCGGGAGGCAAGCCCTCGGAGATCATCTTGTACACAGAACCTGTCGGGGTTGGTCATTGGGTTGCCAAGTCAGCCAAGAAAAGTTGCCCTAGTAGGCATACAGAGAACCGTTTGGCGCATCGCGCGACGGAGGGCGGGCTACGATGGGGACTCACTCTTGGGCAGGGAGCCCTCGTCGTCCATCGCGATCGTGTGATAATCCTAGTGTCTTCAACAGGCGGAAACCCGCGCGGGACCTGCCGCGCGTCGGAGTAAGCGGGCCGTGGCCGCTCCCAGGTCCTTTCCCCACAAACGCGTCAGGCTTGATCATGTCAACAACAAGCACCACATTCCCTGCAGCGAAAGGTACCTTCGTGAAGGTATCACATAACGACCCGAGCCAGTGCGTGCGTGGCGCAGGCACCGGCGGTGGGGTCTAATCGAACGCGCTCAACGATCCGCTGCCTCGAGCCTCGCTGCTAGCGCACGATACAGGCTCGGGCGACAGCGAACGGCATCGATCGAGCGTCTGCCGGCGTACCTTTGAAGGTAAACGCCGCCGACGAAAACTAATCTGACGCGGCAACCCCTCGGCACCCGTCGACTGCGCATCGCTCTACTCGACCACCACGATGGCGGGAGGCCATGATCTCGGCACCATCAGTGGTGTCCTGGTGCCCACGTGCGAGAATATGTGGGGCGTGCTCATATTCCTTCGCTTCTTCTTCGTCGTCGGCCACGCGGGAGTCTGGCAGTCGCTACTCATCGTCTTCGTCTCTTTTATGAGTAGCTTCTTCACGACCATGAGCCTGTCTGCCATGGCGACGAACGGACCGGTCGAGGCGGGTGGAGCGTATTTCATCATCTCGCGCGCACTCGGGCACAAGCTCGGCGGTGCTGTTGGGTGCACGTACTACTTAGGCCTGTCCCTGTTGGCCGTCCTCGAGGTGCTCGGCGCAATCGAGGTGATGCTCTACGTCGAGCCGGAGTTGGCCGCGGGCGTGGGTGTCGAGGGAGCCGTGCGACTGTGGGCGGTTGTCCTGCTCATCGCGCTCGCTCTCATGGTGTGGGGAGGCATGAAGCTGGTTTCCCAGCTCGGCCTTTTCTTCGCGGCGGTCGTGGGCCTCACGTTGACGTCCTACTACGCTGGTCTCATCGCCGCGCCACTGCCCGGAACTTCGTCGGCCGTGACCGGATTGTCGTCTCAAACGTTGAAAGACAACTGGGATCCGGCCTACACCGACGACGTCACTTTCTCCACTGTGCTGTCCGTCTTCTTTCCGTGCTTCACCGGGATCTTGGGTGGCGCGAACAGGGCGAACGCTCTGAAGGATCCTGCAAGGTCGATCCCCTGGGGCACCCTCGCGGCGATCACGCTGAGCTTGTGCATGTACGCCAGTTACATGATAATGTGGGGCGCGGTCGCGGATAGAGATTACCTCAAGTACGGACCCGCAGGAGTGTCCGTCGCTGCCGGCGTCGGGGCGCGGCGCCGCCTTCTCGGAGGAGGCGGTGGCGAGGCCATGTCTGTGGTTTCTGAGATTGCTTGGCCTTGGGCGCTTCCGACGCAAATCGGCATCATCATCGCTTCGCTGTCTCAGGCATTGCAGTGCCTTATATCGGCACCGAGAATTTTGAATGCCATCGCTGCCGACGGCACCGTGCCGTTCCTGAACGTCGCGGGCAAGTTGAACGACAAGGGCGAGCCTGCTATTGCGCTGGCCATGACCACTGGGCTGTGCCTTGTCGCGTCCATGATCGGCTCATTGGATCTGGTGGCGCCTTTGCTCTCCATTTGCTTCCTCAGCGCTTACGCCGCGCTTAACTTCTCTACCTTCGTCCTCGGTCTGACCCGAGCGCCGTCGTGGCGGCCCACGTGGAGGTTTTTCCATTGGTCCCTCGGCCTTGCCGGGTTTTTGCTTTGCACGACTCTCGCGTTTGTCATCACTTGGTACTTTGCGCTCGTGGCGGTGGCTCTGCTCGCAGGTCTCGTCGCGTACATCGAGTCGAGACAGGTGCAGGTAGACTGGGGTAGCGCGCTGGGAGGAATTCGGCTGGACCTGGCGACTTCTGCGATGCTGAATCTGGCACACGAGAGGAAACACTCCAGCAATTGGAGGCCGCAGCTCTTGTGTCTGCCCGGTTGGCCGATGAACCCAGAGCCAGCCCCGCCAACCGAGCGCCTCCTGGAGCGGAAAGTTAGCAAGCCCTCAAGCTTTCGTGAAAGGGTCGGGCTTTCGTTCATCGGTGGAGGTATGAAGGTGACCTCGACGCAACCGCCGAAGCAGAGGGTTGACCCCAGGGACTCGCTGCTCAAGCTCGCGACGCAGCTGAAAAAGGGTCGAGGTTTGTGCGTCGTCGCCGAGGTGGAAGAGGGAGATCTCGGTCGTGATCGTGGTCTCTCCACGCGGGTGTCAAGCGCCCGCGATAACCTGGAGATGCGACTGCAAGATGCGGGCGTCAGGGGTTTCGCACACGTTGTCGTCGCCGAGAACTTCCGCGCCGGCAAGGCGTTTGCGATTCAGGGTCTCGGTTTCGGCGGGTTGGAGCCCAACACCGTGATGCTCGGCTGGCCGCGACGAAACCACGTTGACTTCAATGAGGAAAAAGACGAAGACAACGACGACCCAGAGCGCGAAGAGGCGGCTAAGATCTTGGTTGAAACAGTTTGTGAGTGCACGGCGGCGGAGAAGGCTGTGCTGCTCTGCCTCGGGCTCGACAAGTTTCCTTCGTTGGACGATCGCGTCAGCGGTTTTTTGGACGTATGGTGGGTAGTCCATGACGGCGGTCTTCTCCTGATGATTGCGCATCTGCTTCTCAGGCATAAGACATGGAGCGGCTGCAAGCTTCGTGTGCATACGGTGCTTCAGTCTGCGCAGGATCCAGCGGCGGTGCGACGTGGCCTACAACAAGTGCTGAGTGACTTCAGGATCGAAGCCGAGGTGAACGTCGTGGAGGCTGGCGAAGATGCGGATATGTACGCATACACGCATGATTGGACAATGCGCAAGGAGCAGGCCGAGAAGTTTCGAGATGACCTGCTCGCTGCGCAGGGTAGGTTGGGGGTCAATACTGGCACCCCGGACAGCAGCACGCAGACGAGCGGCACGAGCACGCCTGGGACGGCTACTCCTCCGAAAACATGGGCGAGCGATACAGATTCTCCCGCCCAGCTCGAGAGGACGCCTTCCAACCTCGGCAGCCTTGCACGGGCGTTCCCAAGCGAGATCGACATGCTTGTGTTGGCTCACGAAGAGATTGAGGACCCAGTCGCAGCCCAGCTTCGACACCTCCGACGCGACAGCGTCGTCGCCAAGTCCGCATCGGACACCATGCCGGTACCAGCCGGCCACACGCCGCTCGCGTCGATCTTCGACATGAGCTCCGTCGCGGATAAACCCAGCACTGGCCAGCCAGCGCCCCCGCCGATTGTGCCTGGCGAACTAAAGAAAACCCCACTCTCGCCCATCATCGGGTCTCCTTCGAAACTTGCCCCCTCCCTGGAGGGCGCCAAGGCTGGCGATGGCCGGGTAAGCGAGGACGAGGTTCGCATCGATTTCGCGGAAGTCAATCGGCGTCTTTCCGATGTGGACGAACCACCGAAAAAGACGGAAAGGAGGTCGTCGATGAAGAGCGGCTCGAAGGTGAAGGATCGCAGGACTTCGGTTTCCTTTTCAACAAGTCCGGATGAAGTGGTGATTCAAACGCAGACGCCGCCGCCGGCTGCAAAGCCTGCGGAGGCTTCCTGGATGGAGCAAGGTCCCGGCGCGCTGAATGCGATAATCCACGAGACATCCAAGGACGCTCAGCTTGTCATCGTGAACTTGCCGGACCCCGACGCGATTGTCATGCAGAATCCATCCGCTTATGCCCGATACACCGAGGCTATCGTGCGTGGCTTGCCCAGGGTGATATTCGTGCATGGCACCGGACGCGAGGTGTACACGAACGCGGGGTGATGTTTAGAAGATGTTTTTGAAGTTACCCCGCACGCGGCGTTGGACGTGATGAGATTATGATATCATCGAGAAGAGGCGAAGCTGATATCGATACGCGTAGGTTGGGTAGAATATGATGCTTTCCTCCGTTTCACAAGTCAACCCCCGGCGGCATACCTCTAGTTCGGACGTTCAGTTGCTGAAAGTTTGCCATCGCGTCGATCTTGTCAGTCCTCTCTGGGTTCTGTCTGGGTTCTCCATTTTCGCCACAAAGTAGAGCGCGCAGCTAGGGCAACCCCGGA
>MDTA01006132.1_pt1 | contig 15675 bp, 14 predicted proteins | sample 811151 | NCBI WGS metagenome assembly MDTA01 (sample SAMN05326648, study PRJNA326480) | marine metagenome | isolation source: seawater | place: Indian Ocean: South | collected 2010 | reverse complement strand
ATAAAATATCAAATTCACTTCTTAAACATGCTTTTCGAAGAGGGCCTAATTTAAAATGTCTCCCAATTTTTCGATAAACTGTTAGGTCATACCCATTTGCGATAACCTTGTGCTCATCAAATTCAAGACTTTGAGGAACAAAATAGAACAACTTGTGACCCCTTAATTGAGCCTCTTCTGCTATCCGAAATGTCGTATCTTCCTCTATATTTATATCGGATATCGGATCCATTTGAAAAGCGATTTGCAAAGGCATCTATTTTTCCACCTCATGAATATTAAATTTACAATTTTTTAATTATTTTGACAAATTTTTTAAAACAGCTCCAAAATTTTTAATACAAATTCAAATAATACTTTATTTTTGACTTAACAAAACTAATTTTCAAGTTTTGTTTCTCAAAATTAAAGCCTGGGAGTAAACAGTTTTTCGAGAAACCTTCAAATTTTTTGATACTAAGCTGACGGCATCTTTCATTGTTTCCTTTTCAAGAGCCAAAAGTAAAGCAGCCTCTACCTCATCTTTTGAGGGGACTGATGGTTTGGCTGGAGCCATAGCTACAGCTATTTCTCCTTTTATTTGATCTTTAGATATAAAATATTCCATTACAAATTTTATTTTACCTCGTTTAACCTGCTCATACTTTTTTGTAAGCTCCCTACAAACTGCTATTTGCTGGTCAATTTGACATATTTTGTTTAAAATACTTAATGTTTCATTTAAACGTTTTGGACTCTCGTAAAAGATTATGGTAGTGTTTAGGCCTAATAAATCAGAAAAAAATTTTCGCTTTGCCTTTTTCTGAGACGGAACAAACCCCGCAAAAAAAAAGTTATTTGTTGGAAACCCTGACAATATTAAAGCCGATAGTAAAGCAGACGCTCCAGGAACACTGTTAATTTGGATATCATTCAAAATAGCCTCTCTTACAAGCTTATAACCGGGGTCTGCTATCAAAGGGGTACCTGCATCAGATACAAGTACAGCTGACTTATTTGCTTTAACCAATTGTATAATTTTTGTTCGTTGCCCAGCTGAATTATGGTCGTGATATAATAATATTTGGCGTCCATTTAATTCAATCTTGTGTACTGCTAAAAGCTTCCTGAGAACTCTTGTGTCCTCTGCCACTAGGATTTCTGCATTTTTCAGTAAATGTAAGGCTCGGAGAGAAATATCGGATGCTGTTCCTATCGGTGTTGCGACTAAGTATAATCCAGCAGTTATTTTGGGAAAATTTAAGACCAAAACATTTCCTTTATTTTTTATCGTTAGTTTACTAAATCTCAACTAACCCTTAACGTTAGTATTCATAAACATTTCAAAAATCGTACTACAGCAATAGGACGGAAGTCAAAGTGTCAAAAAAACTAAAATTTCTTAAGCCTTTGAAATTAGTACTTATCAGACTAGTTGGAATAAACGTAGTAATACTTCTTCTCGGATGTAATATTCAAACCCCAAGCAATCTTACTATCACTGAAAAAATCAAAGGCAAGTCCAAAGATCCCCCAATCAAAGTCGCTCTATTAGTTCCACTTGAGTCTCCATCCAAAAGTACTAGCGAACTAGCTGAACATATTATAAATGCTGCCAAATTGGCGGTAACAGATTTTCCAGAAAGCAACTTACAGCTGAGTGTATACCCAACCTCTGGAATCGAAGAGCTTGCAGTAAAAGCTGCGGAAACTGCTCTCAAAATGGAAAGTCAGATTATCGTGGGCCCATTATTTTCAGAGGAAACTGTTGCCGTGAGAGAGCACTTGGAGAGCCAGGATATAAAGATAATAAGCCTCTCAAATGACCCTAAAATAGCTGGTGGCGGGGTATTTGTTCTAGGTACAACTTTTGATACCATTTCAGACCGCTTAGTGAAATTCGCCGTTAGAAAGCGTCTAAATCGAATAGCCATTGTTGGCCCTGCGGGCAATATAGGATTTAATGGGATTAGTTCAGTCGAAAAAGCCATTGAAGATAACGGCGCAATTGTTTCAACAATTTCTCGGTACCCATTAGAAGTTCAAGGAATCACTACAGTCGCACCTTCAATTTTCAAGAACTTGGTCGCAACCGATACTCAAGCAATTATTTTTACTGATACCCCCACTAGAGGACTGCCATTTATTTCTGAGCAAATCTATCGTTTATTTGAAAAAAACAAAAAATCACCTCCTCAATTTTTAGGTATTACAAGGTGGGATGGAGCGAAACAAATGCTTGATGAACAATCTCTAGATGGAGGATGGTTCGTAATTCCAAAACAAATCGAAAAAAATCATTTTTATAAAAGATATATTGAAAAATTTGGGATCAAACCCACCGAACTATCGATACTCTCATATGATGCTATCGCAATAATTTCAAATCTTGTCCTAAAATCACGCAAAGTTAAAACAGTAGATCCGTTTACTCATGAAAGTTTTACTGATGCCGAAGGTTTCGTTACAAAAAATGGTATTATTAGATTTGACTCCAATGGAACCTCTGTTCGTCCTCTGGACATTGTCCAAGTTGTTTCTGGGAGTTATAAAATTATTGACATAGATTAGAGGTCATTTAGCGAGTTATATTTATAAGAATGATAAAAAAATTTGAAAAAGATCAAACCCATTTAAAGAAAGTTAAAAATTTAGAGCGCCAACTGGACCTAAATTTGAGTCATGCTTTCCGCATCGATCTAAGCAATGGGCTGGTTTCAGAACTTGAGGCACGAAAAATTGCCGTTAAGCAACTGAGGTCTTTTTATATTCAAAACAGAGATTTGCTCAAAACCATCTTAGAACTTGAACCGCTGTATGCCCCCCATGCGATAAGTTACTATTCAAAATTAACTGACAAAATAATTATTTCGACTGTAAGCTTTGTTTTAGAAATTATCCATAACATTGCAAATCCTACAAAATCTGAAAAAATCTGTGTATTAGCAGTGGGAGGTTTTGGGAGACAGCAAATGGCGCCATTCTCAGACATAGATCTACTCTTCGTTACTCCGTACAAACAAACGGCATGGGGAGAAAGTGTAATCGAATCAGTCCTATACATTTTGTGGGACCTGAAACTCAAGATTGGATACTCTGTAAGAACGATTGACGATTGTATTCGTCTAGGAAGACAAGACTTTACGGTTAGAACTTCACTACTTGAACATCGCTATCTCATTGGAGAAAGAGCGCTTCAAATTCTTTTGACACGACGACTCTGGAGTGAACTATTTCAAAAAACTGGCCATGAATTTATTGAGGCAAAACTTGATGAACGGACCTTACGACACAATCGCCATGGTGGTGTACGCTACATGCTGGAACCAAACGTGAAAGAGGGTAAAGGCGGGCTTAGAGACCTGCAAACATTATATTGGATTACCAAATACCTCTATAAAACCTCTTCGACAGATGAACTTATAAAGGCTAAAGTATTCAACCCATCTGAGGTTAGGATTTTTAAAAATGCTGAAAATTTTCTGTGGTCAGTCCGATGCTCACTTCATTTGATAACAGAGCGACAGGGAGAACAATTGAATTTTTCGAATCAAGTCGAACTAGCTAACAAGTTTGGTTATAATGATAGAAAGGGAATGCGTGGAGTAGAACGGTTCATGCAAGCGTATTTCGTGCACGCTAAAAACGTGGGAGACTTGACCAGGATTTTCTTGACAGCCCTTGAAGCAAAGCACGTCCGAATAAGACCAGGAATTGGAGCACCACTAAGAAACTTCGTTAACTTTGGAATAAGTCGGTTTCGTCCTACTTTTCCCAAATCATTTGGCTTGACAAATGGAAGACTAAACATAGCCGATACAGACAATTTCTTGAGTGACCCAATCAATTTAATGAAATTATTTCAAGTCTCCTTAGAGGCCCAGCTTCTCATACATCCCAATGCCTTACAGTTGGTAGCAAGGAATTTAGAATTAATCGATGAGTCTTTTCTTAAAGATGTTGAGGCAAACAAAATCTTTTTGGACCTCTTACTTAATTACAATAATCCAGAAAAAGCTCTGCGGCACATGAACGAAGTTGGTCTTTTAGGAAAATTTGTACCCGAATTTGGCCGGATAGTTGCTATGATGCAATTCAACATGTATCACTCATTTACAGTTGATGAACACACGATACAAGCTATTAGAACTCTAGCAGAAATTGAGAACAGAAATTTAGTTGAAGATTTACCTATAGCCTCCAATATCTTAAGCGGTGATATTAATCGGAGAATACTGTATGTATCGCTTTTGCTTCATGACCTTGGCAAGGGCTTGCCAGAGGATCATTCGATTATAGGATCCCAAATAGCAGGAAAACTAGCACCTCGATTTGGTCTAAAAAGAGAAGAGAGCGAAATAGTTGTATGGCTTGTCCGGAATCATCTCTTGATGTCAGATATTGCACAGAAAAGAGACATAGCTGATAGTCGGACAGTGCGGGATTTTGCTAACCAAGTTAAAAGCACAGCAAAACTCAAACTGCTTACCGTTCTAACGGTCTGCGATATTCGGGGGGTCGGTCCGAACGCATGGAATAATTGGAAGGCCGTTCTTTTGAGGGAATTATATTCTCAAACTCTATCTTTTTTAACCGAAGGTTCAATGTCAATCTCTAAGCCAGAGCAAATCAAAACTGCTAAAAATTTGATAGTACACCAACTAGACAAAAATTTTGCTTTAAATTTAGATAAAGTTCTCGAAAGGCATTATGACAATTTCTGGCTAGGTTTGGACTCCGATACGCAACTAAGTCTTATAAGACTTTTACATGGCATCCCAGAAGAACCTATTCAAATTGAGATAGTTGCTGATCCTCGCAGGGATGCCACAATGATATGCTGTGCCCTGGAGGACCACCCAGGGATATTTGCACGTCTAACCGGTGCTATTGCCGTGATTGGAGCAAACGTTGTTGATGCGCGAACCTATACTACAAGAGACGGTTTTGCTACCTCAGTCTTTTGGGTTCAGACTAAAAACAACAAGCAGTTCGAGTTGCGACTATTAGAAAAAATAGCTAACTCAATTAAAAGTGCACTCTTAGGCCAAGTTATTCCAAAAAATTTACTTGATGAAAAAGGAAAGTTTTCAAGAGCAGAACGAGAATTTAAAGTTCCAACCACAATAACTTTCGATAATGACGGTTCAGATATTTATACTATAATCGAGATCGACACCCGAGATAGGATCGGCTTGATTCATGACCTTGCGAATACATTATATAAAAACAACATCTCAATATTTACAGCCATCATCGCAACATATGGTGAACAAGCAGTAGATACATTTTATGTTAAGGACCTTTTTGGTTTAAAGCTATATGCAAAAACTAAACAAGAAAAAATTGCAAGACAGCTCAGGGAGTCTATCGAAGAAGGGGCAGTTAAGGCTATGAAATGAAAAGAAAAGAAACACTTTTACCTTTTCCCTTGCTGCGCAATTTTTCGATTGTTGGCTTGTGGACACTAGGCAGTAGAATACTGGGGTTTTTGCGAGACGTATTAATCGCAAATTTTTTGGGTTCAGGACCAACTGCTGAGGCATTTTTAATCGCCTTTTCTTTACCTAATATGTTTCGTCGATTGTTTGCTGAGGGTGCTTTTAACACAGCTTTTGTACCAATCCTTTCAAAAAAAATATCGTGCAAAGAAACTGCGGAACTTTTTGCGTCGGAGGCCTTGTCTGTATTACTTTGCTCATTATTGATTCTTACAGCTCTGGCGGAAATTTTCATGCCTGCTTTCGTAGCAGCAATGGCGAGCGGTTTTAAAGATGATGGTAGATTTGAATTAGCAGTAGATTTTGGCAGAGTCATGTTTCCTTACATACTGTTTATCTCTCTGTCGGCATTTTTTGGCGGAATCTTGAACACGCTGAATCGATACAGTGTGACTGCTGCTGTACCTCTCATACTTAATATCACATTAATCATAGGTTTATTCACAGCTAATCATTTTGAGAAGGATTATGGCTTGGTGCTATCATGTTCTGTCCCATTGGCTGGTGTCTTACAATTAATTCTCACAATTTCTTTCTTACAGCGTCAAAATTTCAAATTGCACTTTAACTTCCCAAAGTTCGGCGGTGATATAAAAAGATTAATAGTGATTGCCATACCTGCTTTTTTAGCAGGTGGCGTTATTCAAATTAACTTGTTAGTTGGTCGGCAGGTAGCCTCCTATTTCGATGGGGCAATAGCATGGTTGAGTTATGCCGATAGGTTATATCAATTACCTCTAGGTGTCGTTGGAATTGCAATTGGTATAGTCTTGTTACCAAACCTATCAAAAGCACATGAAGGCAAAGATTTCGAAAAAAATAGTGTGATAAATAGATCAGCTGAACTTGCACTCATTTTTACGTTGCCAGCAACAGCTGCGTTACTCATTATTCCTTATCCTCTAATTTCAGTTTTATTTGAAAGAGGAGCATTCAATGCTTTGGACTCGGAAAATACCAGTAACGCACTGTTCGTCTATGCTTTGGGATTACCAGCATTTATATTTCAAAAAATCTTTTCAACTATATATTTCGCAAACGAAAATACCCGTTCACCTTTCAATTTTGCCTTAGTGGGTATGCTTTCTAATTTAATTTTAGCGGTTGGGCTTTCTCCTTTCTTTGGTTATCTAGCACCCGCTATTGGTACAACTATTTCAGGCTGGATAATAACATTTCTTCTCTGGAAAAACCTAAAGGCTTTTTGTTTCCATTTCGATACTCAATTTCGAAATACCTTAATCAAAATCTTATCAGCTACTGGACTTCTCTCTATATTTCTGTTTTGTGCAGACTATACTTTTTCAAACATTGCTTTTTCGCATCCGCAAAAGATCGTTGCTTTAGTCGTCGTGATTTTGGTGGCGGCACTTTTATACTTGAAGATTTGTCATATATTGGGTTTACTTACTTCCTTTTCTCAAAATTTGACCCAATATACGAAAAAAAAATAAGTTTAGACTGAATTAAATATTTTTTCTAAACTTTATTTTTACCGAGTAAGTTGACTAGAAGGTATCCAAGGCTTAAAGGTGAACAAAAATTATCGGAACGAATTTTATGTCCTATACTCCCCATAAAGAACGTGTTTTCTCAGGTGTACAGCCTACAGGCGGAATTCATCTAGGAAACTACCTTGGCGCAGTAAAACAGTTCGTTAATCTTCAAAACAAAAATATAGAAACCATTTACTGTCTTGTTGATTTACATGCTATTACCATATGGCAAGATCCAAAGGAGTTAAAAAAAGCTACTAGAGAACTTACAGCTACATTTCTTGCATGCGGTTTAAATAGCGAGAAATCCATATTGTTCAACCAAAGCCAAGTACCCGCTCACGCCGAATTAGCATGGATATTTAATTGTGTAGCAAGAATGGGATGGTTAAACCGTATGACCCAATTTAAAGATAAAGCAGGTAAAAATAGAGAAGCCGCCTCTGTTGGATTATTCTCTTACCCTACCTTGATGGCATCCGATATCCTTTCCTATAAAGCAACTCATGTACCAGTCGGCGACGATCAGAAGCAGCACCTCGAATTAACTCGAGATATCGCAATGAAATTTAATCATGATTTTCATTGTCCTAATTTTTTTCCGATTCCCGAACCCATTATCCAAGGAACTGGTACAAGGATAATGAGTCTGAGAGACGGTACGAAAAAAATGTCAAAGTCTGATGTTTCGGAATTCTCGAGAATTTCACTTACAGACTCTGCAGAAACCATATCGCAAAAAATACAAAAAGCGAAAACTGATCCATTGAACTTACCTAGCTCATTGGAAGAATTAGGAGACAGACCTGAGGCAAAAAACTTAATCAATATTTATGCATCACTTCAGGACATCCCCTTACAGAAGGCGATCAACGAAATATCAAACAGTAACTTTTCCAGCTTTAAAGCGAAATTGGCTGATTTGGCCGTAGAAACATTAGTGCCAATTTCAACTGAAATAAACAAATTAATGGATAATCCGGAGCATATTGATCAAATTCTACATGAAGGTTCACAAAAAGCTAATGAATTAGCTTCTCCTGTTGTGACTGAAGCCTATGAAATAATTGGACTTCTTTCGTCAAATGAAAAAACAAACATAGATTTAAAATAATGTTGTTTGTTAAAAAAGTATTTTTAGACTATCATCTGTTCTCATTGATAGATAAATCAGAATACCATGGAGATGCTTGTGAGAAAATTTCTTGTCGTAATGGACAACTCACCTGAGTTTCTTAATGCGCTTCGCTATGCCGCAATCAGAGCCTCAAAAACAGGTGGAGCAGTTGAAGTTCTCGGGATCATTGCGCCTGAAGAATTTCAACATTGGCTAGGGGTTGGTGAGGCGATGCGTTTGGAGGCACGAGAGAGAATTCAAGCACATTTTGAGGTTTTCTCAAAATGGATGTCCGAAAAGGAAGGAATTCAACCAGAGTTAGTAATTCGTGAAGGAGAAAAGGTCACAGAAATTCTTGGCCAAATAAATGATGACAAAGAAGTCGGTATATTGGTACTGGGCGCAAATCCTTCAGGCGATGGTCCTGGTCCCTTAGTATCACAATTAGTTGGAAGGCAAGGCGGTGTTTTACCTGTACCAGTTACTATCGTACCGGGCTCAATGACAAAAGAAGCAATTATTGCGGTATCGTAAAGTTTAGTTTCGTTTTTGAACTTTCTAGGTACTTGACTTTAAATGAGAAAACGAGAATAATTTCGGTAAAAAAGTAAAAGGGGAATAAGAGGGGAAAATGTTTATTCAAACTGAAGAGACACCAAATCCAGCGACAATGAAATTTCTACCAGGGCAATCAGTTTTGCAAACAGGCACAGCAGATTTTGTATCTGAAATCACGGCAAATAATTCGCCGCTTGCTCAAAGAATTTTTGGTGTCAACGGTGTCTCAGGGGTGTTTTTGGGAAATGATTTTATAACCGTAACAAAAAAAGATACCGAAGATTGGGACCATTTGAAACCTGAGATATTGGCATCAATAATGGATCATTTTGAATCTGGTAAACCTGCGATAAATGAAGGAGCAGATACTATTAGCCATGCAGATCATTCTGGTCCAAATGAGGAACTAGTTGAACAAATAAAACAGCTTTTAGATACGAGGGTTAGACCAGCAGTAGCTCAAGATGGTGGGGACATTACATTCCATGGTTTCGAGGACGGGATTGTTTATTTACATATGCAAGGAGCGTGTGCAGGCTGCCCGTCGTCAACAATGACGCTGAAAATGGGTATCGAAAATCTACTGCGGCACTACATACCCGATGTAACTGAAGTACGACCGGTATCCTTGTAATTTCGTAAAGTGCGTGATTAAAACACAAAAGTTTTTAGCTATAAATAGTGCGCAGGGAGCCTGCTCTGTTGCAGTCGGTGAGCCAAATGAAATTATCGCTTGCATGGAAACCAAAATGGAAAGGGGTCATTCAGATGTCTTGTTTCCAATTATTGACGACGTACTAAAAAACTCATCTTTAAAAATAAATCAATTGGATGGATTCTTCGTGTGTACTGGACCAGGTAACTATACCAGCCTTCGGATCGCTGTATCAGCTGTCCGTGGACTTGCATTAGCTGGTAACAAGCCTGCCATAGGAATGACTTTATTTGAACTACTGACCGAAAAAAGGGATAATTGTCTCGTTATAATACAAGGACCAGTTGACAAAGTTTATATACAAAAATTTCACGATGGAGTAAAAGTGATGAAACCAAAATTAATAGGCATCTCTGAATTAATGGAAATGCAAGAACTATCAGGGGTGACTATAATTGGATTTAAGGCGAAAGAAGTAGCGAAAGCAGTCGGCGGTTTGGCCAGCGTTAAAGAAACCAAGGTATCTTTTAAACGAATTTTTTCTTTAGGGTTTTCAAAACTCGAACTACCTCACAATAGACCTTCGCCGTTATATGTGCGATGAAACTGATCCAACTTTTGATACATTAAATAATCAAATATTATTTGGTGAAGAAATTGTGTGCCCTCAAAATTACTCTGTAGTAGCGAAAAAGATATCTTTATTTCACTCCAAAAATAATCGAAATGGCCAACCACTTTTAACATATAAGGACATCAGATCTTATTTGGAGAGTAACCTATATTTCATCTTTTTTGACGATGTCAGCCTTTCAATCATCCAAGTTATTGAATTAGAAGCAGAAATAATTACACTTGTTGTGGACTCAAATTTTCGAAACAAAAATATTGGAACACGACTACTCGATAAAACTCTTGAAAATCTACGGTTGAAAAAGGTTAAAAAAATTTTTTTAGAAGTTTCAGAAAAAAATATAGCTGCTTTAAAAATATATAAGAAATTTGGTTTTATAAAATATGGTATCAGAAAAAACTATTACATGCATAATGGGCTCCCACCTGAGAGTGCTATCTTAATGTATACCGAGCTTTAAAAAAAGTGTAAAAACCAAGAAAAAATCATTGCAATAGCGGTATCCGACAGGGTAGCCTGAATCTTACAGAATAAGGGCGGATGTGAATGAGTCAACCGCATCGAAGTAGAATATCCAAATATACTGGGAGAAAAGAATGAAACTAAAAATGCTTATAGCGAGCGCCTTAATGTCAATAGGTCTAATCGGTTCTGCATGGGCAGAACCCGCAATTATCTATGATTTGGGTGGAAAATTTGATAAATCCTTTAACGAATCTGCCTTTAATGGTGCTGAAAAATGGAAAAAAGAGAGCGGGGGCAATTATAGAGAGTTTGAACTACAATCAGATGCTCAGCGAGAGCAAGCTCTTCGGCGATTCGCTGAGGCGGGAAACAATCCGATTGTAATGGCAGGATTTATGTTTGCAACGCCGCTTGCAGAAGTAGCAAAGGACTACCCTGATACCAAATTTGCCATTATCGATATGGTAGTGGATGCTCCGAATGTACGTTCTGTGATCTTCAATGAACACGAGGGTTCGTATCTCGTGGGAATGATGGCAGCTATGGCCTCAAAGACCGGTACTGTCGGCTTTGTTGGAGGCATGGACATACCGTTGATACGCAAATTTGCTTGTGGTTATGTTCAAGGTGTTAAAGCAGCAAACTCCTCGGCAAAAATTATACAAAATATGACGGGAACGACACCAGCTGCCTGGAATGACCCAGTGAAGGGCACTGAATTGACCAAGGCACAAATTAGTCAAGGTGCTGATGTCGTTTATGCGGCAGCTGGTGGAACAGGTGTCGGAGTTTTACAAGCAGCAGCCGACGCAAACATTCTATCAATTGGAGTGGACGCAAATCAGAATTATATGCATCCAGGCCAAGTCTTGACGTCGATGCTGAAAAGGGTTGACTTGGCGGTCTACAATGCATTTTCCGAGGGAGAGAGCTTGACCACTGGTTTTAATGTAATGGGCCTCGCTGAAGATGGTGTCGGCTATGCGCTAGATGAGCATAATAAATCGCTGGTTTCTGCAAAAATGATTGAGTCTTTAGAAGCCGAAAAAGCGAAGATTGTAAGTGGTAAAATTAAGGTGCATGACTATATGTCCGATAATAGTTGTCCAGCTAAGTAAACCACAAAAAGAAATGAATTACGATGGACAGAGGCTTATCTGTCCATCGTCTGCTTTTGCATTAATGAAAATGCGGTGACTGTTAACCCTCCCATAATAGAGTTAGAATCCATATCCAAATCTTTTGGACCAGTTCAAGCGAATAAAAAAATATCCCTAAAAATTAAGGCCGGTACAATTCATGGTATTGTTGGCGAAAATGGAGCAGGGAAATACACGTTGATGTCCATACTTTACGGCTTTTATAAAGCTGATAAAGGAGTTATCAAGATTCAAGGTCAAAAAGTCTCCATTGCCGATAGTCAAACAGCAATTGAAAATGGCATTGGTATGGTATTTCAACATTTTAAGTTGGTGGAAAATTTCACAATTTTAGAGAATATTATTCTGGGCGCTGAGAGCGGAAAATTTATAACGCAATCGCTCAATAGCGCCCGAAAAATTTTAAATCAGCTTGCCAAAGAGTATGAACTCAACGTAGATCCTGACAGCATCGTAGAGAACATTAGTGTTGGAATGCAGCAAAGAGTAGAAATTCTAAAAGCACTTTACAGAAAAGCAAAGATTTTAATTCTTGATGAGCCAACAGGTGTTCTAACGCCGGCAGAGGCAGAACATCTTTTTCGTATTTTACGAAACCTCAAAGATGAGGGAAAAACTATTATTTTAATTACCCATAAACTGAAAGAAATTATGAGTGTAACAGATACCGTCAGCGTAATGCGTCAGGGGGAAATGACGGCTACGATGAATACAGCTGATACAAATCCTGAGCATCTTGCAGAACTAATGGTTGGAAGAAAAGTTCTTCTACGCATAAAAAAACCCCCACTTAAAATAGGTCGTCCCGTTTTGACATGCAGAAAGTTAAATTACATAGATGATAAAGGTGTCCACCGCCTTAAAGATATTTCTTTCAACATTAATCAAGGAGAAATTCTAGGTATTGCAGGGGTGGCTGGAAATGGTCAGTCAGAATTGTTAGAGGTTTTAACGGGTATCAAACATGGAGAAGGGGAATTGTCCATTAATTCAAAAAAAATTGCGTTGAACGCTCAACACTCAACTCCCTTAACACGACGACATTTAGGTATTTCGCATGTTCCGGAAGATAGACAAAAATTAGGTCTAATTATGGATTTTCATACTTGGGAAAATATGGCTTTAGGCTATCACGACAAAAAAGAGTATCATACCAATGGGCTATTTATGAATAACCGAACATTAAAATTGGAAACTCAAAACAGAATATCGAAGTACGACATTAGACCCCAAAATGCTTCTCTTCAAGCGAAAAATTTTTCGGGAGGAAACCAACAAAAGATTGTTTTAGCGAGAGAAATAGAGCAAAACCCCGACCTATTAATCGTAGGACAACCAACGCGGGGGGTAGACATCGGAGCGATAGAGTTCATTCATAAACGGCTTATAGATCTTCGTGAAGCGGGGAAAGCTGTTCTCCTGATTAGCGTAGAACTAGACGAAATTTTATCTTTATCAGATAGGGTGTTAGTTATGTTTGATGGCAAGATAATGGGTGAACGACAGGCGTCACTTACCTCGGAAAAGGAATTAGGCCTTCTGATGGCAGGAGTAAACTAGGTGCTTCTATGAATGTTTTACCAAAATGGGCAGAAATACTACTAATACCGCTCATAAGCCTCGCAATGTCGTTTGGAATATCTGCATTGGTAATAATAGCTATTGGTGAAGACCCAATTGCAGCAATTAATCTTATGATTGATGGAGCATTAGGATCCACATATGGATGGGGTTATACACTTTATTACGCAACGAATTTTATCTTTACTGGACTAGCTGTCTCTATCGCTTTTCATGCTAAAATGTTTAACATTGGAGGTGAGGGGCAAGCTACTTTAGGAGGCTTGGGCGTCGCCTTAATGTGCCTGAGTTTTGACTGGCCTCATTGGTCATTAGCATTAATTGGAGCCTCTACAGGGGCTATTATTTTTGGAGCTTTTTGGGCCTTTATTCCTGCGTATTTACAAGCAAAAAAAGGCAGCCACATTGTAATCACTACTATAATGTTTAACTTTATAGCCGCCTCATTACTAAATTATCTTTTAGTTAACGTATTTAGACCGGAAGGCTCAATGGATCCTGCCACTCGAAAATTCTCAGAGGGTACTCACTTACCCACCTTACATGACCTGTTGAGTAATATTGGAATACCTTTTTCGAAAGCAGCCCCCGCTAACATATGCTTTTTTATAGCTATATTTGCTTGCTTTTTCGTCTGGATATTGATTTGGCGCACTCGCTTGGGATATGAAATAAGAACTTTCGGTCACTCATCAAATGCTGCAAAATATGCAGGCATTTCTGCTCAAAAAATTATTCTAATATCGATGATAATCTCTGGCGGATTAGCCGGTTTAATGGCTATTAATAATGTGATGGGAGAGGCAGAACGTTTAGTAATGAACGCCGTGGAAGGAGCCGGATTCATTGGTATAGCTGTTGCTTTGATGGGCCGATCACATCCTTTAGGTGTATTTTTGGCAGCAATCTTATTCGGCTTCTTGTACCAAGGAGGAGCAGAACTTGCTCTTTGGACTTCAATTCCACGGGATTTAATTATTGTAATACAAGCGTTAGTAATTCTTTTTACGGGCGCTTTAGATAATCTTGTAAGAGTACCGCTTGAAAAAGTTTTTGTATTTTTTCTTTCGAGGAGAACTTAATGGACTTCCTGACCATAGTACAAATACTCGACTCTAGCGTAAGACTAGCAACACCTCTGGTCTTTGCGGCACTGGCAGGACTTTTTAGCGAAAGAGCCGGTATTTTTGACATTGGCCTGGAAGGGAAAATGCTTGTTTCTGCATTTTTAGCAGCCGCCGCTGCATCCACCTCAGGGTCAGTCTGGGTCGGCTTGGTGGCTGGGACTTTTGCGTCATTAGTGTTTTCTGGAGTCCATGGGGTGGCTTCAATCACATTCAGAGGAAATCAACTTATATCCGGGGTTGCCATAAACTTTTTAGCGGCAGGATTGACAGTTTTAATAGCACAAAGTTGGTTTTCACAGGGAGGTAGGACCCCTTCGTTATCGGGAACCGCCCGTTTTAATCCTATCACACTGCCATTTGCGGAGAATTTAGAAACTCTCCCCATTTTTGGTCCCATATATGCTGAACTAATTTCAGGCCATACAATTCTAGTTTATATTGCCCTTTTGACAATCCCCGGGGCTTGGTTTTTATTATTTAAAACAACTTTTGGTTTACGGCTGCGAGCCGTTGGAGAAAATCCAGAGGCTTTGGATACCGCAGGAGTCTCGGTAATTAAAGTTCGTTATCAAGCTATTATTATTTGCGGAGTTCTATGTGGTCTCTCGGGAGCCTATCTATCAACAGGCTTATCGGCAGGCTTTGTAAAGGATATGTCAGCAGGAAGAGGTTACATTGCTTTGGCAGCATTGATCTTTGCGAAATGGAGACCTTGGCAAGTACTAGGTGCATGCTTTTTATTCGGATTTCTTGAAGCTATATCAAATAGGTACCAAGATATCGAAATTTGGTCCGTTTCTTTGCCAGTACAATTTATGCAGGCATTACCATACATTTTAACCGTAATTATTTTGGCAGGTTTTGTTGGGAAGGCTATACCACCCAAAGCAGGAGGCGAGCCATATGTTAAGGAAAGATAAATTAATTACAAAAAAACCAATTCCCGACCTTGCGGTTTTAACATTAAAAGCGTAAGCCGACACCTAGTTTTTAACGAGTCTTATTTCTTGTCTTGACCTAGAGCATTTAGGCAAAGGTGCAAAATGCAAATATATCTTCCTATAGCCGAAGTTTCGGTAAACATATTTCTGTTGATTGGGCTCGGTTTAGCAGTTGGCATACTTTCGGGGATGTTTGGCGTAGGCGGTGGCTTCTTAATGACACCCTTGTTATTCTTTATTGGTATCCCACCTGCTGTAGCTGTCGCAACTGAAGCAAACCAAATCGTCGCATCTTCTTTGTCAGGTGTTTTAGCACACTTTAAACGGAGGGCGGTTGACCTCAAAATGGGAATGATTCTCATTTTTGGAGGTCTCACAGGAGCATCATTGGGAGTCCATGTTTTCAAAATACTTAAAGGTATGGGCCAGATTGAGCTATTAGTAACTCTTTGTTATATCGT
>MDTA01033665.1_pt1 | contig 15676 bp, 8 predicted proteins | sample 811151 | NCBI WGS metagenome assembly MDTA01 (sample SAMN05326648, study PRJNA326480) | marine metagenome | isolation source: seawater | place: Indian Ocean: South | collected 2010 | reverse complement strand
CGCGAGCGAGGCGCTGTACGCGCAGTTCCTCGCCCCGATACTGTGCGCCCTCATGTTCGCCCCGCCCGAGGAACTCTCCGCGTCGGCGGCGCTCGACGTGCTGTACCGCTACGTGTTGGCGCACCAAGACGATTTCGACGTCCGCTGGTGCAAAGGGACCATCGCGGAGGAGATCTTCACCCCGTGGGCGGCGAAGATGCGGGCGTTTGGGGGACCGGACGTTGTGCGTGGGGGCAGGCGGGTACAGACGGTGGAGCTCGGGGAAGCGGGCTCGAGGGCGAGGGTCGTCGCGACCGCCGCCAACGGGACGTCGGAGATTTACGACGCCGACGTCGTGGTCATGGCCACCGGCGTCGGCGCCGCGCGCGGGATCATCGCGTCCTCGCCCGAGCTGCGCGAGTGCCCGGACCTCGCCGGGATCAAGGACGTGCCCTCCACGGACGTCGTCGCCGTGAGACTGTTCCTGGACAAACCCGTTCGTCTTCCCAACGTGAGCAATGTCTTCGCCGGGTTCGCGCTCGGCGGCGACGACGCAGCCGTGAACGTCGCCGGGACCTTCTTCGACCTATGCCGGCTCCACGACGAGTACGCGCACGTCGCGGCGGACCCGACGGACGACGTTCGCGCGGTCGTAGAGATTGACATGTACAACGCGGGCGCGGTGCTCGGATTGTCAGACGCGGAGTTAGTCGACGTCGCGCTCCGGGACGTGCTCAAAGGGTGCGTCCCGGGTTGCGTGCCGGGCGACGTGTCCGTCGTGGACTCGTCGGTGCTGAGGTTCAAGGGGGGCGTGACCAAGTTCGCGCCGGGGACGGCGTCGTTGTTACCCAAGACGAGGGTCGGCGGCTTGGATAAATTTTTCGTCGCCGGGGATTACGTCTGGCAAGGTCCCGACTCTCACGGCGCTCGCGGACTGAGCCAGGAGAAGGCGCTCGTGTCGGGGTTATGCGCGGCGGACGCGGCGGCGGAGTGGGCGAGGAAGAAGACGGGACGGTTCGACATGTCGCGCGGGGGGAAGGCGAGCGTGATACGGCAGACGGCGCCGGATGAGGATCACGTGGCGGCGGCGAAGGCGGCGGCGAGGGCGGTGGACGAGCTCGAGCGGTCCAACCCGATCGCGAGGCTGATCAAGGAGACGACGACGGGAGGGGGATCGTTTCCGTTCCCGGGGGCGCCGGGATCGCCGTTTCCGTTTCCGCCGCCGGGGTTCCCCTTTCCCCCGCCTCCCCCAGGCTCTACACGATAGATAGGCTTTGATGAATTTTTTGATGGTGTGATTACACTTCGTCATTACGACTCCGTTTCCCCGTATGTACAGTGTGCACGACGTCACGTGCGAATTCGTTCGCGTCGTCAGTTCCCCATTCCCAGGACGCGCGACGTTCACTCAAAGTCAGAGTCGTCGCCGTCGTCCTCGAAGTCGTCTTCCTCCGATTCCTCGTCGGAGGATTCCTCCTTGTAAACCTTCCTCGCGGCGCCGCCCCTGCGGGAGGAAGCCGCCCTGGGAGCCACGTCGGCGACAGCCTCGACGTCGCTCTCGGCGTCCGAGCCGAACTCATCGTCGCTGTTTGCGGCAGCCTTCTTGGCGGGCGCAGCCTTCTTGGCGGGCGCAGCCTTCTTGACGACGGGCGTGGGCTCCGAGTCATCCTCCGAGCCCGAAAAGTCAAACTCGTCCTTGGCGGGGGCGGGCTTGGCCTTGGCGGCGGCGGGCTTCTTGGCGGCGGCGGGCTTGGCTGCGGGCTTGGCGGCGGCGGCGGAGGGCGCCCCTGCGCGCTGCAGCAGGCGTTCCGCGAGGCTCATCTTGGGCGCAACCTCGAATTCATCGTCGCTCTCGGGTTCTGGCGCGGGCGGCGGCGCAGAGACAGCCTCGGAGACTTCAGAGGAGACAGCCTCGGAGACTTCGGAGGTTGCCGAGGAGGCGGCCGCGGCGGTGGGCTTCTTCGCGCGAGCGGACGGGGCCTTCTTGGCGGCGGGCGCGGCGGCAGCCTTCTTCGCCTTGGCCTTGGTGGGAACAAACTCGTCGTCGCTGAAGTCCTCATCCTCCTCAGAGTCCTCGTCAGAGTCCATCACCCGCATAGCCTTCTTCTTCTTGGCCAGCGCCTTTTTGCCACCCTTGGTCTGGTTTCTCGCGGCGGCGCGCTGCTGCTTAGCGAGTTCCTCCGCAGCCTTGGCGTCCTCGGCGTCGAAGACGTCCATGGCGGCGTCAAACGCGTCGAGGTCGCGGATCCAGAGCTGCTTATCCGTGGTCCCGTGAAGCTCCTCAACCTCAGCCGTCTTGACCCGCTGTTCCTCCACGAGCTCGTCAACCTTCTCCTGGGTGAGGTTCCACAGGGGCATGGAGAGGAGGTAGTCGTAGGAGGCGCCGTCGGCGGGTGCCGGGGCACCTTCCTCGGAGATGTCAGAGAGACCAGACTCGGCCGGCTCAGCGTCGGCGGCGGCGGCAGCCTTGGCCGTCTTCGGCATCTTGTCGTAACCCGCCGCCTCGAGCTCCTCGATGAGCACGCTCTTTTTCTTGCGGCCGATGGTCATCTCGCCGTCGACGACGGCGAGGATGAATCGCACCTTGTTGGACATGCGCTTGAGCTCAAATTCAGCCTGGCGGATGAGCATGGCGCGCCTGCGCGCGTACGCGTCGAGGCGAAGGGGCACGAAAGCCTCCATGATGGCCTCGGGTGATGAGTACTTGGTGATGGCGCCCTTGTCGTCGAAGGCGTGCATGTTGGAGGTGGACACCTTGGCGCAGAGCTTGAACTTCTTCTCGATGCCGTCCTTCTGGGCCTTGGCCATATTCTCGGGCGTCATGGTGACGATAAAGTGCACGGTGGTGTCGGTGTGGTGCTCCTTGTAGTCGGTTATGAACGGCTGCGCGTTCTTCTCCTTGGGGCTGAGCATGTTCTCGAGGAAATCCTTGTAATCGGTGGTCCAGGACCTGAGGGGGAGCTCGGTGATCACCAGCGTCGTCTCGTCGACGATCTCGTACTTGCCGGTGATGTTGTACCGAATCTCACCCTTGACAATCTCCTCCTCGATGGTTCCGTTGAAGTTGCGGTACCAAGGGTGCATACGCTCGGTGCACTCGTCGTCGAGGATGCGGCGGATGTTGGCGACGATGTCTCGCGGGTTGTAGTTGGGAATGGACGTGGACCAGCCTGTGCCGATGCCGTCGGCGCCGTTGACCAGAACCAGGGGCAGGATTGGGAGGTAGTGCTCGGGTTCAATCACCTGGCCGTCCTCGTCGAGGTAGTCGAGGAGGGCGTCATCGCATTCGGGGAAAATGACGCGGCAGATGGGCGCGAGCCTGGTGAAAATGTAACGGGGGGACGCGTGGTCCTTACCGCCCTGCAGGCGGGTACCGAACTGGCCGGAGGGCACCAGCAGGTTCACGTTGTTGCTCCCGACAAAATCTTGCGCCAGGCCGACGATGGTGGACGCGAGGCTGGCCTCGCCGTGGTGGTACGCGGAGTGCTCAGAGACGTAGCCGGAGAGCTGCGCAACTTTGATGTCGGACTTGAGCTTACGCTTGAAGCACGAGAAGAGCACCTTCCTCTGCGAGGGCTTGAACCCGTCGACGACGGAAGGGATCGATCGCATGAGATCCGCACGGGAGAAGAGGATGAGCTCCTTGTTGATGAAATCGTCGTACCTGACGTCATCGCCCGTCATGTCCAGGTACGTTCCCGGCTCGTAGGCGTTCAACCACGCCTTGCGATCCTCGACGCGCTTCTTGCTGAAGGCCATGTCGATGAGATTACCGTCGCCGTCGGTGGTCCACGCGAAGGTCTTCTTGTGGTGGTCCAGCGCGGCAAAGTACTCCTTGGCTTCCTTGGCGGTTGACGTACCGAGACCCTTGTAGTACTTGATGTTCCAGCCGCGGCCGGTTCCCGTCTCCTCAGCGTGCTCTTTCCAGTTCTCGTACTCGGGAAGGGTGTAGAAAACCTTGCTCTGCTTGCCCTTGGTGGCCTTGATGATTGGGGTGATGAACTCGATGAGGAAACCGGGAATCTTGAGCAGCGATGGAAAATGCGCGTGGAGAAAGTTAATCAGGAGACCCTTGATGTGGGAGCCGTCGTGGTCCTGATCGGTCATGATCATGATGTGACCGTAGCGGAGGCTCTTGGCGGACTCGTACGTGGTGCCGTGGCGGAGGCCGAGGATCTGCTTGATGTGGTTAATCTCGGTGTTGTTCATGATCTGATCGTGGCTTGCGTCACGAACGTTGAGAAGCTTACCGCGGAGCGGGAAGACGCCGTATCGATCGCGACCGACGACGGAGAGACCGGACACCGCGAGTGCCTTCGCCGAGTCACCCTCGGTGAGGATGAGGGTGCAGTGCTCGGAGTTGCGGCCGCCCGCGTCGTTGGCGTCATCGAGCTTGGGAATGCCGGTGAGCCTGGTAGCCTTCTTGCCGTCAGACTTTTTCATCTCCTTGCTCTGCTTGAAGGACGCCCAGGAGAGGATCTGCTCGACGATACCGCTGCTCATCATCTGCTTGATGACCTTGTCGCTGGCCTGGTACTTGCTGCCGAAGTTGGACGCGCGGGTGTTGAGCGTTTCCTTGGTCTGCGAGTCAAATGCTGGGTTCTCAATGAGAGCGTTGACAAACACCCAGAGGTGGTTCTTGACGTGAGCAGCCTTGAGGTTCTTGCAAGACTTCTCCTTCTTCTTGATCTTCTCGAGGAGCTTACCCGCCACCTCATCGGCGACCTGATTGACGTGCGTGCCGCCCTTCATGGTGCAAATGACGTTGACGAAGGACACCTGCTGGAAGTTGCCAGAGTCCGAGATGGTCACGCAAACCTCCCAGCGGTTGTTAACCTTCTCGTAAACCTTGGGGGCGTTCTCCCTGCCCTCCAGGTAAAGGTCGACGTAATCGCTGAAGCCCTTTACCTTGAGCCTCTCGCCGTTGAGGAACACCTTGGTGTTCTTGCCGATGTTACCGGCGGCGTCATAAACGCGCTTGCACATCAGAGCCACGGTGTCGTCCTCGAGCTCGGTCATGTTAAACTTGGCGAGGTCGGGCTTGAAGGTGATGCAGGTCCAGTTGTCGGTGGGCTTGCACTTGGTCACCACCGGTTCGCACTTCTCACCCATGTTGTTCTTGAACACCTGGCGGTACCGCCGCTCGCGGCTGCCGTCGCAGGTCTCGACGACAAACTCGGTGGAGAAGATGTTGGCCAGCTTGGCGCCGTATCCATTCCTGCCGCCGGTAACCTTCTTCTCGTTGTCGTTGTAGTTGGACGACGTGAGCAGGTGACCAAAGATGAGCTAGGGGACGTAGACTCCCTCCTCCTTGTGCATCTCGACCGGGATGCCGTTGCCGTCGTTGTACACGCGGATGCACCCGGCTTCCTGGTCGATGTCGACGCGGAGGGTCACCATCGAGGGATCGCGCACCTTATTGTCGGTGGCGTTGACGAGGATCTCGTCGAAGATCTTGTAGAGACCGGGGACGAAGGACATCTGGCGCTGGACCAGTTTGTTGGTGTCCTTGCAGTACACCCAGGCCTTCTCCTCAGTCTTCTCGCACGAGCCGACGTAGGTGTCGGGGCGGAGGAGGATGTGCTCGAGCTGGGTCTTCTTCTGGTAGATATCCTCGATGGCCTTGCCGTCGGAGGAGGAGGACGACGCGGGCTTTGCCGCGTTGACATCCTTCTCGCCGAGGGGAGCCTTGGGCTTCTTCGCCGCGGGGGCCTTCTTGGCCTGGGCGGGGAGCGGGGGGAAGGGATATCCATGTCAGATCCGGTCGCGACACAGCTGTGGTTCTCGGTTCGGGGCCGGACGGTTCGAGGGGCGCGTGCGCGCACCTTGGGCGCCGCGGCGACGTTCTCGTTGATCGCAACGATCTCAGCGACGTCCGCCATGATGCGCGGTGATGGGTATCGGCGCGCGGACGGGCGAGTTGCGGGTTCGAGGCGCGGCTTCGGTGAGCGCGCGCGTTAAACTGAGGAGATTGGTTCCCCTCGTGCGTTTCGCGTTTTGGCGACACAAAAAAGTGTTTATGGACTTTTTGTTGAACCACGGGCCATAGGATTCGGGTCGAACATCTCGCACATGCCGCCAGTGACGGTTAAACACATTTCGCGATTTTTGGCCTTTTTCTATTTCGGATTTCGCCCTCCCCGTCGGCACCGCCTCGTGCTAGCCGCCGCCGAACCCACTACTCGCCTGCGCACCGGGTTCCCAGCGAACCTAACGGAAACGAGCCACAGGTGTCAGGAAACATGGGTCTGAGGGTAGGATTCGTGGGCGCGGGCCAGATGGCCGAGGCGCTCTGCCGCGGCTTCGACGCCGCGGGCGTCGCCAAGTGCGTCGACATGACCATCATCGATCGCAACCAGCCCAGGCGCGACCTGTTCGCGTCGTGGGGGTGCAAGATCGGCGCGAGCAACGAGGAGGTGGTAAAGAACGTGGACGTGGTGTTCATCAGCGTCAAGCCCTACGCGGTGGCCGACCTGCTTCGCGAGATGGCGCCGTTCCTCGGCCCCAACGTCCTCGTCGTGTCCATCGCCGCCGGCGTGACCCTCGCCACCATGGAGGACGCCGCGGGCGCGGGCGTGCCGATCATGCGCGTGATGCCCAACACCCCGTGCCTCGTTGGGTGCCTCGCGGGCGCCATGTCCAAGGGCACGTCCTGCACCCCCGAACACGTCGACACCACCGCGCGACTCCTCGGCGCGGTGGGCAAGTGCCACGAGGTCCCCGAGTCCAAGATGGACGCCGTCACCGGGGTCTCCGGCTCCGGCCCGGCGTACATATACCAGGTCATCGAGGCCATGGCCGACGGCGGCGTGCTCGCGGGTCTTCCCAGGGCGGTCGCGCAGGACCTCGCCGCGCGCACCGTCATGGGCGCCGCGAAGATGGTGCTCGAGACGGACAAGCACCCGGGCGAGCTCAAGGATGCGGTGACATCGCCGGGGGGCACCACGATCGCGGCGGTGCACCATCTTGAGAAGTGCGGGGTGCGGGCGGCGTTCCAGGGGGCGGTCAAGGCGGCCGCGGATAGGGCGCACGAGCTGTCCAAGTCGTGATCCGACCGACAGCCGCGGGTTTGGGGGGGAATGGCTACTACCGAAGCGCGCGCGCGAAGAGGCTATTGTTTCTCGCAGAGTTTTCAGCTTCATTCAACCCTACACTAGCCCCATGGCGCTCGTGTTGAATTCGCCCTTTTAAAGAATCGTTCGTAATATGGAGTACAGTTGTTGTTGGTACACGGCTCGGTGCCCGGCGGGCACGAGCGCGAGCTCATCCTTTGTGGAGAATCGCTGAGAGCCCGGAGGGGTTGTGGAGCATCTGCGCGTAAAACTGCTGTCCCATCGCCGCCATCGCCGCCGCCCACGCGGTACCCCCGTGTGCGCTCATGTCCGAAGCCTCGGACCCGTTGGGCACAGCCTTGGGCACGGCCTTGCCGGCGTTGAGCGCCGCGGCGTTCTTGATCTGCGCCTCCAAGAGGAGGCGCTGCGCGAGAGCCTGGTTGGCGCCCATCATCATCGCGGGGTTGCCCGCCTGCACCAGCGACGCGAACAGCGGGTTCGCCGCCGCCGCCGCCGCCTTGCCCCCGAACGCCGCGAGCGCACCGGGGAACGCGCTCGTCGACGGCGCATCCGACTGCGCCGCGTGAAACGACGGCTGGCTCTGCATCTTGGCCATCGCGGGCCCTGGCGCGGCCGCGGCGAGGCCCGCGGCGTAGGCGGCGGACGACGCAGCCTGCGCCGCCTTCTTGTAGTTCTCGAACGCCGCGGCGGTGGCGGCCATCTGCGCGGCGGAGATCCCGGGGACACCCGCGAAACCCTTGGAGGCGAGCGACGCGAGGTCGGAAAACGCCTTGGCGCCGCGGACGGATGATTCGCCAGCCTCCTTGAGCCTCGCGTTTTCGTTTTTCGCGCGTTCCTTGTCGCTCTCCTCGCCATCGTCGCTCTCCTCACCGCCGGACGCGTGTCGCTCAACCTGAATCGACGCCTGCACGAGCTGCTCGAGGCCGGTGATGATGTCGTCGTCGGAATCGGTGGACGACTTGGGCGACGCGGAGCCGCGAAGCCTCTTGGACTTGCCGGCGTCCGCGCCAGCCTTGCGCTTCTTGGCGGCGGCGGCGTCGACGGCGGGCTTGGTCTGGTTGGCGAAGAGGCGCCTGAGGGTGGAGTTGAAGCGGTTCTTCACCTGATTATCCGTCCTGCGGTGGCGCACGGCGGGGCGGGGAGAAAAAGGTCAGCCTCTAACGCGTTTTTTGGCTGGCTGTCAGTCTAAAAAGCGCATAGCGGTGGTTCCGCCAGCTGGAATATCGAATATTCCTTTTCTCCGTATCTCCGATGGGAAAGTAACGGAATCTACGTTCCAAGCCGCGCGAATGCGAAGAGGCCTTTCCAGAACGACGAAAACCGTGAAAAATAGACTGTGATTGGCCAGTTCCGGCGGGCGAAAGCCGAAAAACTGACAAACCAGCCGCCCGCGTCACCGCAGTGTGCGAAGAGTCGCGGTCCGGACGACGAACGTGGAGTTCGGGTTAACCGGGGCCGGGGCGTGCGGGCTCGTACCTGCCGGGGATGGATCGGGAGATGACCGCCCACTTGTTCCCGTGGATGGCATGCGACGCGAGGATCGCGCGATCCTCATCCTCGGTGAACGGCCCGCGCTTGACCATGGGGTTGAGCTGGTTGCACCACCTGCGGCGGAGAAGGGGGAGGCGGGGGGGCGGGAGGACTCAGCGATGAAGTCGAGCGGGGGCAGTCGGTTGGGGGCGCGCGGGGCGAGGTTGACGGCGCGGTGACGATCGGGAGGCGCGCGTCCCGATAGGGCACGCTCGTGAGCTCGCTCGATCGACCGCGTCAAGGTCGAGAGGCGTCGGGAATCGCGGGAGCGGGCGGATCTCTCACCTCAGGCGGCAGCTCTTGCTCGAGCGACCGGGCAGAGCCTCGGCGATGGCGGTCCAGTTGCCCGGGCCGCCGAACTTCTGGATCTGCTCGCGAAGAAGCGCGTCCTCCTGCGGGATTCGACGTGGTATTTTCGGAGAGGGTCAGTACGATGCCGTCCACGGCGATTTACGGCCCCGAAACAGGTCGCGTCGATGCCGCGGCGCGCGCAATCCCGATCGTTCAACACCGTCGTCGTGGCAAAAACTTTTCCTAACGGTGGTTTGCCGCGGGTCGGATTGGCGGGGCCGTGGCCGGGGAGAGGTTCGGCACCCGGGAATGGAGCGCACCTCGGGAGTCCACGAGTTCTTCACGATCTTGTCGTCGTCATCGGTCACGTTGCTCATCGTCGCGTGCGTCGTGTGCGGCGCGTGTGCGGGTGCGTGTGTCCCCGTGGCTTTCGCGGTAAATTTCTAACCGACTGCGTAACAGTGGGGTCGAAACCCGACGCTGAGAAAAAGGAATCAAGGGTCGGACGAAAAGATGCTGGACCAGCTTGTTCTACATTTTTACCTAACTGTTAGTTCACACAAAATTGGTCGCGTCTCTTCGTTCACCAAAAAAATCACATCCTCGATTCTAACGCGAAGCTCACGATTCCCCTTCGGCCCTATTGGCACCTCACCACGAAAAAGTGCTTTTTTTGTTCCTTGAGGTGCAGGCTAATAACTGTTTATCTGGTCGTCCGACCTTTGGTTTAACGGCCAATCACGTTCACAAATCACCGATGAAATGGACCCCCGGATTGGCGAAAGGGCATCCGGGGTGAGATAACGAACCGACGATTCTCCCGAACCGCAAACTGTTTTTCAGGTGTGCGGAATGTACCGGGCATCCCATATCATATCGCGTTATCCGTGTCGTCAGTTTTGGCGGTCTCTGAACTGGTTCGCGTGCTGTGTTATTGCAAGTCCGATCCCTCCTCCCTCCTACCCGGCGTTCGACACGTCAGATGTCGCCGTTGTCGTCGGGATCATCGCTGAAGTCGTAGCACATCGCGATGTTGTTCGCGCCGTCGCACAAGATCCGCGTCTCGTCCGCCTGCACGCTGCCCAGCCACACGGTGTGCCCAGTCACCGCGTAGAGGCACTCTGATTTCTTCACGTCGCCGCCGCCCGCCGCGTCGCCGCGCTCCTCTCCGTCCTCGTCGGCCGCCGAAAGATCGGGCGCGTTCCACACGCGCACCGTCCCGTCGTGCGCCCCCGAGACCACGTGCCGAGGATTCCCCGTGGAGATGGACACCACCGCCGCCGCGTGACCGATCATCTTAACCGCGAGCGACGGCGCGACTTTTTCCCCTTCGCCCGCTCGCTCGACGCGCCACGCGTACACCGCCCCCGTGCTGCTCCCGGTCAGGCACCCGCCCCTCGCGTGCGATACCGAACGCGTCACGCCGTCCTCGTGCGCCGTCCAGGCCCCGAGCGTCGCCCCGATCGTCGTCGTCGGGTTTAACGACGACGACGAGCCCGCGTCATCGTTCGCGACCAAAAAAGACCCGGCATCCAACGCGACGGCGCCTCCGTCCGCGGTGCCGGCGTACAAAATCCTCGCGTTCGGGTCCAGGGAGAGGCAAAGCGCCGCCTGACCCGTGGACCATTCCCCGAGGAGCTCCAACGTCTTGGTATCGTCCTCATCATCGTCCTCATCGTCCTCGTCGTCGCGAAGCCCCCATCGACGGATCTTCCCGTCGAGGCACGACGTCCACACGCATCCGCCGGGGACGTCGAACTCGGCACCCGTGACGACGTCCGGGTGCTCCGCGGCACCCACGCGCCGCAGCATCTCGCCGTCCCTGGGGTGCGCCGGGTCGTCGACGTCCGCGCCGGGTGGGATTCGCCACGCGCAGAGTTTGCCGTCGCGGCCCCCCGACGCGACGAGCTTGCCGGCGATGGCTACAGCCGTCACCGCGCCCGCGTCGTAGAGGCCGAGGAGGGAGCGCTCGCCGAGTCCGCGGTCCTCGACCGCGCGCCAATCCCGCGAATGCGCGTCTTTACGCCGCGCCAAAAGGCGGCGCGCGCGTTGGCGGTACTCCAGACCGCCGAGTTCCTCGCAGTTGCACACCAGCACCGACCCGGCCGCGGTGCCCATGACCGCGTTGGGCCAGTCGAACGCGACGCGTCGTATCCAGTCGCTGGTGGACTCGTGCACCACCCTCGGTCGCAGCCCGCCCTGCGTCCACCTCGTCTCCATCGCCCGCGTGGCGCGCTCGGTCTGCTCTCTGAGGACGCGCGCGAACTCGCTCTCGAGGCTGGGCGTCTCGCGTCCTCCGCTGTTTTCGTCCCTCGCCGGGGGCTCCGGGGAGGCGCCGTCGTCGCGGGAGGAGGCCCTGATTGGAACGGGCGCGCGGCGGGATGCGCGCGCATGGATCCGCCGAGGCGCGCGGATGCATCGCGGCGGGTTAGCCCGCGGCCTCACGACCGCGTTCATCGGTGCTTTTGAGGCGGGAAACGTGGGTCGAGCGCACAAAGCCAGGTTGGCACCACGGCAAAATCGCGGGTTGTCACATCGCGACATTCTATTTGCCAGAAACAAATCTAACTGTTTGTATGTGTTCATCACTTGGGCGACTTAACCATAAACACATACATTCCCAACGGCGAGCTGTGAGGGGAACCCGTCGATCCAGCCGAACGCGTCCTCTCCGTTTGAATTTCCCATGACAACCGAACTTGTTCAAAAAAGTCCACGATCTGACCCGCGCTCGCGGACCCGCGCAGCTCTCAGAGCATCGTCGACGCGGTATCGTTCGGGTTCTATCCGGGATACACATCGACACACGATGAGCCCCAGGCCGAGACGCGCGGCGGCTCAGGCCGCGGCGGTGAGCCTCGCGGCGAACGTCGATGGGGACGCCGCCGACGACGGGGGCGGAGGAGCGTCGTGGGGAGGCAAAGGGCGGAGGACCGCGCGCGGGGCCGGGGCCGATCCCGGGGACGACAAGGAGAACGTGGAGAACGCGGACGACGACTCCGAAGACGACGTCGCGGCGCCCACCAGGCGCAGCGGCAGGGCGCGAAGGCCCGCCAACCGCCTGCGCGACTCCGACGAGGACGAGGACGACGATCGCGGCGCCGACGAGAACGACAACTTCGTGCGCCGATCGTCCCGAGCCGCCAAGCCCGTCGCCAGGCTCTCCCCGGAGTGGAAGCAGCACGTCAGCGACGACGACGACGAGCCCGAAGCGGAGGAGACCGACCCGGAGGGCGAGTACGTCGAGGAGGACGACGAGGAGGAGTCCACCGAGGAGGAGGAGGAGGAATCAGACGAAGAGATCGAGGGCATCCCGACGCGATATTCCCGCCGACAACGCGCCACCGTGGAACGATACTCCCCGAAGCCCAACGAGCGAGGCCTCGCGCCCGGCGGCGACCGACGGGCCGGCCGACGCACCCCGTCGCCACCCGCGCGCAGGGGACGCAAGCCCAAGGGCAAGCGCCGGTCGAGGATCGACTACCGCGAGTCTCCGGATGATTCCACCGGTCGCCGCGGCGGCGGCGGCAGTAAGCGGTGGATGGACGACACCGACGACTCCGACGCCGACGCCGGGCACGCCGGTAATCCCGGGAACTTCCCCGCGCTCTTCGGCGGCGTGTTCGGCGGCGGGCGCGCCCCGGACATGTACCCCCTCGTCCCCCCCGGCGGCGGCGGCGGCGGCGGCGCGGTGGAGGCGGGCGGGCCCGGCGGGAAGAAGGAGGCGGCGGCGGATGCGGAGATCACGCCGCTGACCGTGGACCCCACGCTCACGTTCGAGCAGGTTGGCGGTTTGTCCCATTACGTCCACTCGCTGAAGGAGATGGTCTTCCTGCCGCTGCTGTACCCCGAGGTGTTTGCGAGGTTCAAGATGAATCCGCCCCGCGGCGTGTTGCTTTACGGAGCCCCCGGCACGGGTAAGACCCTTCTGGCTCGCGCGCTCGCGGCGTCTTGCTCCCGCGCGGGCGCCGAGGTCTCGTTCTACATGCGAAAGGGCGCGGACGTCCTGTCCAAGTGGGTCGGCGAGTCCGAGCGTCAGCTCAGGCTCCTCTTCGCCGAGGCGCAGAAGCGGCAGCCCGCGATTATCTTCTTCGACGAGATCGACGGCTTGGCTCCCGTGCGCTCGTCCAAGACGGACCAGATCCACAACTCCATCGTCGCCACGCTCCTGGCGCTCATGGACTGACTGGACTCGCGCGGTCGCGTCGTGGTGCTCGGCGCGACGAACAGGGTGGACGCCATCGACGGCGCGCTGCGCAGGCCGGGTCGTTTCGACCGGGAACTCGCGTTTCCCCTGCCCAACGCCGCCGCGAGATTCGAAATTCTCAAGATCCACACGCGCGCGTGGGAGAAACCCCCGCCGTCGCTGCTGCTGGAGCAACTCGCGGCACGGTGCGTGGGGTACTGCGGCGCGGACCTCAAGGCGCTGTGCACCGAGGCTGCCGTTCACGCGCTCAGGCGGCGGTACCCCCAGATTTACGAGAGCGACGACAAGTTGCTCATCGACCCCGGGCAAATCTTACCGGGCCGCGTGGATTTCAGGGCGGCGATGGAGGCCATCCCCCCCGCGTCGCATCGCAGCGCGCAGGCGCACGCGAGGCCCCTCGGTCCCCTGCGCCAGCCCCTCATGGGTCCCGCGCTGGGTAAAGCCGTGGAGGCGACGTTTCTCGCGTTTCCCCCGGCGGCGATGGCGGCCAACGCCGACAAAAACGCCGCCGCCTCCTCCGGTTCATCCGGTTCATCCAAGCCGCCGACCGCCTCGATGGTGTTCGACCTCGACGACCTCGACGACGACGACGAGGACGACGGCCTGGAGCTGCTCGAAGAGCTCGACGGCGGCGCGGGGGGGTTCGAAGGAGGCGCCGGCGTCGCGGGGGTTTCGAACAAGCCGGCGGATCGCGACGGCGACGGGTTGTCCGGCGCCTCCGCCGCGGCTGCGCTCGCCACTGCGGCGCTCGAGTTCCTCAACTGCCCGCTCGCGCGGCAGCCCCGCCTGCTGCTCCACGGCCCGTGTGGCAGCGGGCAGGCGCCCCTCGCGGCGGCTCTGCTCCACGAGCTCGAGGCGTTTCCGGTCCACGCGGTGGGGCTTCCCAGTCTGCTCGCCGACGGAGGCCGATCGCCCGAGGAGGCTCTCGTGGGCGCGGTGACGGAGGCGCGACGCGCGGCTCCCGCCGTGCTGTTCCTCCCGCACCTGCGCTTATGGTGGGACAGCGCAACCCCCACGCTCCGCGCGACGCTTCGAACCCTGATGGAGGACGTGCCCGCGGACACCCCACTCCTCTTACTCGCCACGTGCGACTGCGAGCGATCGGAGCTGGACCCCGAAGCCGCCGGGCTGTTCGGCGAGGGGCAGACGATGCGAATCGACGCGCCGGACGAGACGGCGCTCAGGGGGTACTTCGAACCCATCGTGGCCGCCGCGGTCAGGGCGGCGCGGGGCATGGACGCGCGGGATCGCGACGTCGCCGCGGGCGTCGACCCCGACGCGCGTCGGAAAAATCGTCGAGCGCTCGAGACGCTCCCCAAGGCTCCGATGCCCGGCCCGGACGGCGACGACGCGGGCGGCGGCGGGGGCGACGGCGGCGACGGCGGCGGGGGCGGACCGGGCGACGCGGCGACCGCGGCGATGATCGCCGAGGAGGACCACGCGCTTCGCCAGCAGCGCATGTTCCTCCGCGACCTCGTCACGCGTCTGCTGTACCGCAAGCAGTGGCGCGATTTCGCATCGCCGGTGGACGACGATCAGCTCCCGGGGTACTCCAAGAAGGTGAAGGAGCCCATGGACCTGTCCACGCTGCTGTGGAAGGTGGACAGCGGCGCGTACGCCACGTTGGACGCGTTCCTCAAGGACGTCCACCTCATCGTGGCGGCCGCGAAGACTTACTGGGGCGGGCTGGAGCAGGAACGACGCGAGGCGAACGAGGACGAGTTGGACGAAAACGGTTTCGACGTCGTGGAGGGACGCAAGGTTGTCTCCCGCGCGCACGCGCTGGAGGATACCGTCCAAGAGCTCGCGGGCCAGCTGGACCCGAGCCTCGTGCAACGATGCGCCGCCATCGCGAGGCACAGGGCCGCGCGGGCGAGCGGCGGCGGCGGGACCGGCGAGGGCCTGCCGCTGATGCCCGGCGAGGGCGACCGCGGGGAGCGCCGCAGCCGCCGCGGCGCCGACGGCGAAGTCGCCGAGCAGGAGGGCGGCGGGGACAAGCGCAAGCGCATCCACGACGAGCCCGGGTACGTGCCCGATCCCGAGGCTCTCGCCAGGGATCTCCGCGCCAAGCGCGCCAAGGAGGAGGCGGCAAAGAAAGAAGCCGCGGAGAAGGCCGCCGCCGAGCAGGAGGCTGCCGCGGCGGCGGCGGTCGCCGAGGCTGCCGAGGCTGCCGCCAAGGCTGCGGTCGGGGCGAACCAGTCCAACCCGCGCGAGCGCGCGATGAGCGCCGACGGCTCCGCGCCCATGCAGTTCCTCGACGCCGTGGACCCGGTGACGGACGCCGAGGAGGCGGCGGCGTCGGCTTCGTTTGTCGAGTTTCTCGTGTCGCGGTGCTCGGGTAAGCCGGCGGCGGATGCGGAGGCGCTGGCGACGGACCTGGGGCGCGCGGTGAAGACGGCGCTGTCGAGGGACGCGGTCAGGACCACGGACTGGACCCGACACCTGCAGGGCGCGCTGCGGTCGTTCATGTCCGAGAGGACCGCGTGACGGATGGACGAGCCGAGGTTGGGCGGCGGGTGGTTGAGCAATTTGATGAGCGGGTGAAGAGAGTATGACAAGCGTTTAATTAACCTTAAACTTCTCGTCTCCCGCTGGT
>MDTA01146128.1_pt1 | contig 15677 bp, 27 predicted proteins | sample 811151 | NCBI WGS metagenome assembly MDTA01 (sample SAMN05326648, study PRJNA326480) | marine metagenome | isolation source: seawater | place: Indian Ocean: South | collected 2010 | reverse complement strand
TTTTACAAGATCACCACTTTTTATGTTGTTTGAAGAATACAATGTTTAACTAATAAAGTCTTCTAGTGTTTGAATACCTAAATTGTTTAGATCTTTTTTAGAAACTTCTATATTATCAATTTCTTTTTTAGTAATGTCTTGACTGAAGTCTCCTGATTCTAAATTAATATTATGAGGAACGCCTTCTAAATTTTTTATTTGACTTAACTCATTATAACTTATCTTAAAGGGAATACACTCTTCTACTTTTGACCCTCGATATCTTAAATTAAATGTTATGTTGTTGATATTTGATCCTGAATATCTCATCCACGCAAATCCATACACGTTAAATAAATCTATTAAGTTTGACGTGTCAATAGAAGTATTGTTTGAATTACAACTAGCAAGCTTATCAATAATTCTGTAAAATAAATCTTCTGATTTTTCAACTTTACACCAAGCTCTTCCTCTCCCTGAAAACATTGAATTAACTTTTGAAGATAAACTAACTGTGCCTGTCTTATGTTCAGCTATAGATTCATTGATAATCTTTTTGAGTATAGTAATCTTATATTCGATATTTTTACTATCAATTTCATTTAACATGTTTGAAATAGAATTATTAATAATATTTTTTATTTGATTATACTTATTGCTTTCCATAATAATCCTTTTTTATTATAATAATATATAAAAATAATAGTTACACTTAATTTTTCTATCTACTTTTCATAATCTCGTTAAAATCTTTTCTTGACTGCAGTAGTTTAGAAGTCATTCTTGCTGTAGGTTTTTTTATTAGTTTAGAAGCTCTTCCCATTCTAAAGCCTCCATTTACAAGGCAGTAAAAATAAAAACATTGTTCTTCTAATTCTTTTTCAAACCACACATCAGTAACTTTACCATGTCCATAATTTTGATCAGCACCTTTAATCTCTACCCATATAACATCACCTTTATTTATAGATAACGACATAGTCACCAAACCAAATATCAAAAGTTTCTATAAGATCGTCATAAGATCCAGACATCATAGTTTTTCTAATGTCTTTTCTTATTTCTGTAGGTATGTTTATTTGTTTTCCTAAAGTTTCTACTAATCCTAATAGATAAAATGAATTACCTTCAGAAGAATGCAAATCAACTTCTATTTTTCTACAAGATAATTCTTCTCTACTCAATATCATTTAATGTGCCTCTAGAAGACTTGCAGAAATAATTGTATAATTCGTTTTCACTAATTGCAAAGTTTACGCCATCTTCTAATCTAGTTAAGTGACACTTAATAATTCTATTAGTTTCACGTTTTTGCACAACATAATCATTAAAAACAAACTTTTCAAATTTTGCAATAGGCTTTTTTTCACCTTTAATTCTCATACCAAATTTTGCTGGCATAAAATAGTAACCTTTATTTTTAACTTTTACTATTGATCCTTTACCGTGATTTTCTTTAAAGTAAAGTATGTCTGAAATTTTTAGTTCTGAATTCATTTTTAACTCACATAATCATAAAGTAACTTAAGATAATTGATATCTCAGAAAGCGCAAAAATATAGTATTTGTCTGTTTTACTTCTATTGTTGTATTTAGAATGTAATAATGAAAAAATAATTACAAATATAGTTATTATTAATAAGTCATGCATAATATGATACCTTTAAAACAAAGATTAAATAACCTGAAATTATTGCTAATATAATATTGTAATCTTTAGACTTTGTTGTTAACAATAATGTAGATGCAATCCATAATATAAGTAGTATATTAATATTTATTGCCACGAGCTTTCTTCATAAATGTTGTTTATTTTTAAGAATTCATACCACTTATTTAATTCATGACTTGTTGGTTTTGACAAAGCAGCTTCTTTAATTTCTCTAATATTACTAGCTATTTCTTCTAGACTTTCTCTTTTATTTTCAATGCTGCTTTTATTATTTAAAGCTTTTTGTGTTTTCTTTAAAGTAGATGTTTTTTTAATTTCAGATTCAAGTTGCAACTTGAATGGAGTATTTCCCAATAAGCTCAAATCTTTTACAACAAAATCAGGTATTTCAACTGAATATTCGGGCTGATCTATTTTTGATCCTTTAATTCTTACTTCAAATATAACTGTAGGATTTAATTCTGTACCTGAAACTTTCTTGTATCTCATCCAAGCAAATCCTTCACGTTTAGTATTTTTTACGTAAGAACAACTTTCAGATGGACTAGTTTTATTGATAATATCTTCAATGTATTTATATGCTTTATCTTCAAACTCAACTCTTACCCAAGAGTTTCCTCTGCCCTTATATCTATCACTAATAGCTTTTTTAAAAGTATTTTTAGCCATAATTTACCTGACTTATTATTTGTTTGTTATTATATAATATTATAATTTATAATAGAATTATTTACACGCAATTTTTTACTTTTTTATTTTTTTCTAAATAAATTAGCTACAAAAAAAGAAAGTTTGTTAAATAACATCTCTAAGCCTAAAACTAAACTGAATACTATTGAATGGTCACCTATTACAGTTACTATTTTGTTAGTTTCTTTTATTTGTCTATAAGACATGTCACCTGAAGTTATCATTATGACTTCACCTTCTTCGTTAATATAGATTAAAACAGACCCTTTTTTTTCTGATATGTCTTTTATTATTTTATCGTTCATTTAAACCTTTCAAACCTATCTCTAAAAAAAATAATAAATAAAAGCTTTTTTTATAATTATTAATATAGAGGACTAAATAAAATGAAAAACTTTTTACTTACGTTAATAATATTAATTTCTCTAGCTTTTAATACAAGTTTTAGTATACATGAGAAAAACAATGCATATAAGTTGCAAGATCATTTTGTATTTATTAAAACTCATATTGAGCTTATAAAAAATAAAGAATGTAGCACAGATTGCTACAATTTATTTGATATTGAAAAAGAGACAAAAAAAATAAACAAAGCGCTTAAATCAAATCCTTTGTTAGTGGGATCAGGATTTGTATATGATAATAACAATAATACAAAAATTATTACTGCTAGTCATTTATGTGACAAAATAAAAAATTATCTCAGTTATAGAAAAGACTTTAATGACAATAAAGTCGACTTACTTCAAGCTATAGTTGACAATAAGTCATTAGACCCTTTAGCAGCAATTTATATTGCATCTAATTATAGATTAGATCCTGTTGTTACTTTATACGACTTTAATGGAAATACATATACTTTTAAAGAAATATTAAAGCAGGACAAAAATAAAGATCTCTGCAGTATTAAGTCAAACAGCGTATTTGGTATTCCTGTTAAATTTAGCAATGCAAATTGTGATTATGGTGAAGAAGTAGTTAACATTTCTACTTCTGATGGCTTGTATTTCCCAGGAGCTGTTCCGCAGTATAAAGGAATTTATTCCGGTCATGTTAAAAATAAAAGATTTAGAGTATTTAGCGAAAAAGCAGAAATTTCAATATACACTATCGACATCAGTCAAGGTTCATCCGGTTCTGCTGTATTTTCAGCAAAAACAAAAGAAATATGTGGAATTATAGCAGCATCATTGAAAGGAGCTAAAGTAAGTTTAGGAAGCTCTAATAATGATATTAAAAAATTTATAAATGGAGATGCTGGGAGTCGAACCCAGGTCCAAAAATAATACAATAATTAAATTCTACATGTTTACCTAGTAGTTTAATTTACCAATAAAAACTGCAACTAGGAACATTTAATATTGGATATTCTGTTAAAGTTTAACTTTCAATAGACAGAAAACTATTTTTAAGCGATCCTGCTATGGTTGTGCCAAATATGTTTCGCAGGAAAAAACATATCTAACATCGCATTAACTAACTTTAAGCAGCTGCAGCGAAAAAAACGTCATCGTTTGCGTTTAATTTTTCTAATCTTTTTAACCCGATGATTAGTAATCGGGACATGCATTAATATCTTCATATTCTTGTCGAAAGCCTGTTCATCCCCTTATTAACTTAAGTATTTCTTTATTTTGCTTTTATCAATATAGATAATATTATAATCTAGTATAGGAACAATTGCTTCAAAATAACTATCTTCACTTTGATAATATTGAATGCATTTAACAAAACATATTACATCTTCATGTCTTAATCCAGGCGAGCAATATACACAATCAATTATTGCTAAATACCAACCTTCATTTATATTGTCACTTATTTGATTTTGAATCAAAACATGCACCTAGCTTTTTATCACAAAAAACCAATCTAAACTTAAGATTTCTTGAATTATCCAGACACTCATTTAAATGATCATTAATAAGTACTAATTCTTTTTCAATGCTTTTAAGCTTAAAATTCTCTATCTCTAAATCTATGAGTCTTTCCTTTAACATTGAATGTTTTTTGTGTGAAACACAAGCTGTCATGATAAAACAAAAAAACCAAAACAAAATTATCGCAAATTTATTCATTTAATTTAACCTTATAAAATTTAACTCTTTATTTTCATTGAACCAAAATACTTTACGTATTCCTTTTCTTTTCAGTAATTTTTTACAACCTTTGCAAGGAGCACCATGAGAAAGATTCCCAGCATTAGTTATCCTTATTGCTAATATATTTGATCCATATATTTGCTCAGCACGCAAACCTTTTAAACAATCCTTTTCAGAATGTATTGATATGCCTCTTGTGTAATAGTTCGGCGACGATATGTGATAATTATATCCAGCTGCTAAAATTTGTTTTCCTTTCCAAATAACTGCACCATGTCTATGATTCATAGGACTTTTAAGTGCTTGGGACATAGCTAACTCTAATGTGCCATTTGGTAACTTCATTTTTCTCTATAATTTATGCCTGAACCGTACCAAAAGTTAATTACATCATTCACAATATTATCTTCAACTTTAAGCAAATAAAACTTTGTTCCGTTCTTTTTATTAACATCAAAGTTATATTTAAAAGCTTCATAGAATTTTTTAATATTATTAATTAATTTATTATTACAACTCAAGTCAACAGCTCTAGAAGTAAAAAAATCTTCAAAAACAAAATCAATTTTTTTACTTCTGTTTTTTACTAGCTCGTCCATTAAGTTAGTAAAAATATGTATGTCTATTTCTTTATCACAAATATCATAATAAGTTATTTGTTTATTGCTTAAGTCTTCTTGTATTCTTGGATGTGTAAAACCAATAAAAACTTTATACATTTTTTATCTCCCTTATTTCGTTTAAGAAAACTGCGTGTATTTTATTTCCTATTAATACTTCAATTATATCTTCATCTATATCATTAATATCAACATTATCTAATGTATGCAATGGTAAATCTTCTAACGATAAGCATATTTCTTTTTCAGACCAGCTATGAGAAAATTTAGCTCTTACATAGAATAAACAATTTTTTTTTACAATAAAATCATTCATTTATAGCTTGTCGTTGTTAATTTCATCAAGAGCCCAGTCATATTGTTCTATCATTGAGTAATTATAAATTCCGTATCCACCAGAATAGTTTGTTCTTGTATGTGTTATTTTGCCTAAAAATAAAACTAAATCTTCATTATCTAATGATATCAGCTGATGTAAGCTAGGAATTTTTAAATTTTCAGGTGTTAATGAATTGTAAAAGCTTTCTTTAAATAAACTATCCCAAGAATTTGTTGCAGCCTTTAAACAAAACTCTTTAATAATTTGTGAATTTCTTTTAGACTTGTGAATATGAGTAATATTCTTTTTCCCATTAAGATATTTTACGATTCTGCAGCCTAAAAGCGGCGATCGAGAATGCTCTAAATTAAGTTCTTTTTTTCTATCAAACTCTAATGCACTAGTATCATAGTGTAATATAAACTTTTTATCTTTAAAAGTTAAAGCATATTTGCAATTTGTAAAGTCGAAGTCATTAAATGATTCTTCTATGCTACTGTAGAAAAACTTATTAACAAACTGTAGCTTAATATGATTGTATTCGTTACAATATTCTCTAAGGTGACTATGTAATGCTTTTAAATTTTTGTCGAACTCTTTTTTGCCAGGAAAGTTAATATTACTTGAAAAACAACTTTCATAGTTTAAGTTAAAGTAATTGTTTTGAGAAATTCTTTTTGCTTCTGTATATAATTTGCCTCTAGTAAATTTTCTGTAAGCTTCATTAATTCCGCAAATGCTAGTACTGAATATATCGATATCACCAAATCCATATAGATATTCTAAAATATTCTTATGGTTTTTTCCTGTCAAGATATTAAACTCATCAAGCGCTACAACTCTAGCAAATCCTCCTGCAATCCATGCGCCTTCCCTAATAACTCTTATAAGGTTTGTGTGACTAAAAAAGTCTATTAAATAAGTGTTTAAAGAATTCTTCAAGGGTTTAGAGACGATATTTTGTTTTAACACCATTTAATCCTCGTTTCAAAGAATTGATTGTTTATATTTAATATTATATACAACGCTATAACTTATTTACACGTATAAGATATAATTAGTTTAAACTTATCACTAAAAGGTATTTAAATGAAAAAGCTTTTAGAAACAAGATGTATTTTAAAAGAATGGAATAATTTTCTAATTAAAGAGTCAACAGCTTTAAGAGTTAAACAAATGATTAACGCTTTAGAAAACTTTAATTCAAAAATAATTTTAAAAGACTCAGGAAATGTTATAACAATATTCTATAAGGTAAATAAAGGATATAAGATAAGACTAATGGGAAGAATATACTGTACAGATTCTAAATCTGCAGACATGGAACCATATCAGCCTGGAATTGGTAAAGGAGAAACTAATTCAACTTGGTATATCAGTTCAACAGAAGACACTACAGATGGTATGGGTCCTTTGTTATATGAAGTACTTATTGAGTATATTAGTGTACAAGGTCCTGTAGGCGAAGAAGACAAGTCAGGTGTAGGTAGAGGTAAAAACGCAGCACTTAAGCCTGATAGTTACGTAGTAACTGATGAAGCTCGAGCTGTTTGGGAAAAGTTTGATGCTAGAAATGATATTATAAAAATTCAATTGGACGTTGATTCAGAAATTGCTAAAAGAAGTGGTACGATTAAACAACTGACTAGAGATAATCCAATGGACGATACCCAACAAATTTCAGCTATAGTAGATAGAGGTCATGAAAATTGGTCAGAAAGTTCTTTAAGCAGAGCGTATAAAAAAGACAACACAGACTTGATTAATGATCTTGTACAAAGAGGACTAATAACTATAAAAGCAAGTTAATATAATTGTTTTTATTTGAGCATGTAAGATACTTAGTATTAAATAAAAAATATTGATGAAAGATTTTAAATTGTCTTATATAAATGATATTGTGTCAAAAAAATTAAAGCATATACAACCTTCTGACGGAAACTTTTCCGGTCAGACTAGTAGTACTTCTTATGCAGACGTCTCCGGAACAGATTTCAGCTTTGATTGTGATACTACATCTGGGTATTTAAAAGTTATATTTGAAATTTCAATACAAACAGGTTGGGCTCCAGATGCAAACTATAATATTGGAGATATGAAGTTGCTTGAAAGTAGTGATCAAACAAACTGGACTGATATTGACAAGTCTAAATTAAGAACTTCTATGACAGCAACTTATCATGATAGTACATTTGAGCACAAATTCACATTAAATCCTTGGTCAGGAACTAAATACTTTAAACTACAAATAAAATCATCTAATAGCTCCACAGACTTTAATATAAATAAAAGAGGATATAGCTTATACCCGTGGTTATCTCCACCAACAATTAACGTTAGAGTAATATAAAATGTCTTATCTAGATTATAAAAATTATAAAGCAGAAACAACAACTAATAGCGCGACTCAAACAACAACTTCTTCTGGCATTGTTGTTAATGGTTTAAGTTTTCTTTATACACCAGCAAAAAACTCTAATAGCGTTATTTTTGAATATAGCTTTTATGCTGAAAAAGACAATGGTATACCTTTTCTTTGGACAGAAATTGAGTATTCTACTGATAATGGATCTTCTTTTACTAGCATTGGGGAAAAATATAAAATGTATAGCTGTTCTGGTTCTTTTAATAACTTTTATATTCATTATAGAGTTTTATGTAAATTAGATTCATGGACAGGAGAAAGAATAATTAGAGTAAAAGCTTTTGAGCACAATTATAGCGGCTCAACAAACGTTTCTGTACTACACTATATTGATGATTTAAGTGAGTATATTAATACAAATTACATAATCTATAGCGAGTAAATTAATGTCATATGATTCAAGTATACCAAAAAATTATAAAATTATTGAAACAGAAAATACTTCTACACAAAATATATCAAACTCTTCTACAGAGATAATAGGCTCTAAAATAGATTATAATTTTTCAATGGGAAATTTTGTTGTATATAAGTTTAGCTTTTATATGGATTGCGATGGATCTTATACAGCATCTATATTTAAATTGCAAACATCTACGGATGATTCTAACTGGAGTCACATTACAGGTTACTCATTGCTAATAGGAGATGATCGAACATCTGAAAATCAGAAGACAAACGTTAACATTTTTTTTGTTGTTCCTGTAAGCAGTATTTCTAGATATCTAAGGATTGTTGGCTATTCAAAAACTGCAGCAACTAGTTTTACTTTATTCCAAAGTTCTTTTGAATCAACACCTCGATATATAAACTCAATACTAGAAGTATTTACTATTTAAATAACTTCACTAATACCACCAACCGGGATCGAACCGGTACAACCATACGGTCGTGAGATTTTTCTCGAGAGTTTACCTATTTTTTAAATTGCTTTGAGCGGGACTCGAACCCGCACGCTCTAAGAGCACCTGATTTTAAGTCAGGGTTGTCTACCTATTCCAACATCAAAGCATGATTTAATTATATTACTGCGTCTACCTATTCCGCCATGGTGGCTTCTTCTTTTATGATCTCACTTTTTATAATAATAAATAATTTAAATTTGTATATTATAATACTATAATCAAACAATAAAAGAAAGAGTTGGCAATGAGAATTAAAACAAATAGAATGGATTATGACTTTGCAAAAATATTATATAATGATGAAGTTAGAAAGATTAATAATGAATGTTATATTAATGGAATAGAGATATTGAATATATCACCCGCTGGATCTTTAAGAAGAAAACGTAGAACAATAGGTGATTTAGATTTAGTAATAAACACGTCAAACAACAAACTTTTTAAAGAAATTGCAGAAAAAAGATTAGATTACTATCCAACTCAAATTAATTCTTTTTTAAAGAAAAGAATAATTAAATCTAATATTGATATGTTTGTAGCAGATCAACATGACTTCTATTCTATGCTATTTTTTCTTACAGGTTCTGAAGACTGGAATTTAAAAATAATGGGGCATCTATACAAAAATTCAAATATAAGATATACGCAGTTTAGTTTTTTAGAAAAAGTAGATAATAAAATTAACTTTTTTAAATTTTCATCAGAAAAAGAAATATTTAATAAAATAGGATTAGAGTTTGTCGAACCAGAATTAAGAGAACCTAAAAACGTAAAATTTATAGAGGGTAAAAATGAATAAATTAAGAAGTTATCTATTAAACGAAGATTATTATAATAGAAGGATCCTGAAAGAAGAAATAATACCTGAGAACAAAACAGCAATAGTATACCATTTAACAGGAAAGCCGTGGAAAGATGAAGAATATTATCCAGACCTTGTATCTTCTAGAAGTAAAACAGTTGATGTAGAATATGCAAACGCACCTGATTACTTTTTTCATACTTCTCTAAAAGAATTAGGCTTAGGTGAACATGCAGCTGAACTAGAAAGACTAAGAAGCAAGCAAAAAGGAGAGGAAGGGTATAGCAGTTTTTTAAATACTCCTCAAGGAAAAACATATTGGATAGCTAAAAAATTATTTGCAAACGTATACTCAGGAGGCTCAGCGTTTAGATCAGGCCGTGGTGCAGCATATGGTAGAGGCCTTTATTCTTGTTATGAGTTAAATCCAAGAATAGCTTCTACATATGGAGATGTTATATTAAAGTTTGAAGTTGACATATCTAATTTTTTAATCTTTTCTGAAGATATAGCAAAGCAAATACACGGTGATAATTATAGATTACAAGACCAGTTTATTTCAATAATAAAAAGAAATCCTTTAGTTAAATCAAAAGGAATAGATATAGAAGCACTTATTGAAGATGTATCAAGTAATTTTGGCTCAATAATGACTAACTTTTTAAGCGATTTAACAGAAGCGTCAGAAGATCCGGGTGAACAAGAAAATTCAGCTTATATAAGAGATGTATTTAAAGGTAGCAAAACAGGCACAAGAACAGCAGGTCTAGCGCAGGAGACTTTGTATGGATTTAGTAAACTCACTGACAGTGAAACTAAATTGAGAGAGTTAGTAGATGGTGTTATATTTTTTGGTAACAGTGATGGTCCTGTTTGCGTAATCTATAGACCTGAAACTTCTAATAACTATTATCCTGTTGGTGCAGGATTTTTTAACAAAGATGGTAACGCAGTTATAGTAGATGACTTAGAGCGACTAAGAGGTTTTAAAGGAATAAGACTCCCTTTAAAAATGAGAGCTGCTAAAATGTATAAACAAAAAAAAGGATCTCCCGCAAATTTAAAACTGGAAAATCATAATGATGAATTGTCAAAAAGTCTTGAAAAATTTATCAATATTGAACTTGATTTTTCTAATGATCCATACAGATTATATTTAAAGAGCATTGTCGATGAACTCGAGAAGCATTTAGTATCTCAAAATATAGTAGACCAAGTTATTTTAGCAAGACTAAGCGCTGATCCAGACATCTCTCCTTTTTGTGATTTTGTTGAATGGTTTGTAAACACAACGGGAAATATTCTACCTAAAATGCTAGAGCCAACTATTAAATTAATTAATCTAATAGGTCCTGGATTAGAAATAATAAACTCAGAAGAATTAGTTAAGTACCATGAAATATTTGTTGAAACTGCTATAAAATTAAATAAATCTGGATTTAATTCAAATGGATTTGATTCTATTATTAAGAATAGATATAACTTAAAGTTCAATGAAGAATTTATTAAAATTATAAGCAACAATATTTCTAACAAAGTAAGACAAGAAATAAGCAGACTATTAGGCGTTGATCTTGGAATATTTGTAGTATACACGACCGATGGTTATAAAGATATTTGCAAGTTTGGACTTAATATCCTAGGTTTATTTGTAGATGCTTATGTTGACATGGATAATATGAAAAAATTTATACCAAATAAATATACTTTTGATTTGGATTCTTTTAATATTAACACTGATTCTGCACAGGAACAAGCTATTATAGAAGAGTTTAAAAATTCTCCTACAACAAAACAAGCTATCGAAAATATAGCTGATTTAGCAGAAACAAATTTAGAATATAAAATCAGATTTTTTGATCAGTTTCAAGAATTTTTGCCTAATGCTGATGCTAGCAAACGATTTATATTACCAGTAGATATGTTTACTGAGGGTTTTAGTCTGTGGTCTAATCATATAGATATTTGTTGTACTTTATGTTATACACTTTTAGATAAGCATGGCACAATGCAAAACAAAATAAAAAGAAAAAACTGTTTAGGTTTTGAAGTTCCTACTAAAATAATTTTTGAAACTAACTCAAATCTTCTTGGAATACAATCAGATGGCGGCTATGATCCAAGTTATGTTGAAGCCTTAAGAACAAGTATATTAAATAATTCTACTGCTATAGACTATCCCGGAAATATTTTAAGCACTGATTATAGAAACTTTCAAAATTTAAATAATTCAATGATTGACTTAGGTCTTATTACAAGTGAAGAAGCATTTAAAAGAATTGTGAAAGATAAAGCAGACAACTTATTTGTGTGCTTGGATATGGGGTATTCTCAAGAATTTTTAAACGAAATCAAGTTTTATATAAGTGGTGGAAATGTAAGTATTTAAAGCTAATGACGGGCTTGAACCCATAACATTATATTTGGAAGTCAGATATGCTCTTTTAAATATTTTTTACGATAGCATTATTAGTAACTTAATTATGATTTAAGCATATATATATATATAAAACGCAGAAAAAGGATTGTGCATGAGAATAACAGAAAGTAAGTTAAGAAGAATTATACGTCAAGTAATACAAGAAACAGATATTAGTAGAAGAGGCTTTTTGCAAGGATTAGGTAAAGGAGCTGCAGCTGTAGCAGGAGTTACAGCTGCACAAGCATTAGGTGGAGGTCTTGAATCGCCTATTATAGACAAAATATCAAAGTATATTGATTATAAAATAAGAAAATCAACACATGGCATCAGTGGTAAAGATGTCAAACAGATTAAAACACCTTTAGGCATGTATTTAGCATCTATTATGCCAGGAAGCTATTCTCTCGTGCTCGGCTTTAACAGGTTACCTCGACTCATAGATGATTTAAACGAGTCTTTAGAAAGATCTGGTATTGACACATCTAAACTTCGATTAGATGATAGGACTGCTCACTTGATCTTGCCTGACGGCAGATCAATACCAAGAGATAATTTTGATACAGTACGTGACACTTATTCAGCAGAACAAGCTCTAAAAAATACCAAAGCTAAATTCTATTTCATTGAGACAGATTTCGACAGACAAAGCGCATTAAGTGGTAACCCTCACCCAAATACTGGATATTTTTCTGAAGATCCTGACTTTATTCAGAGATGTAATAGTATTATCAATCCCATCGATTATGATGCTATAGATAAGAAATTCAATTAACACACTAGACAGGACTTGAACCTGTGACCTGCGGATTAGAAGTCCGATGCTCTTCCAACTGAGCTACTAGTGCAAAATGGGCCCACCAGGATTTGAACCTGGGACCTACCGATTATGAGTCGGGAGCTCTAACCACTGAGCTATAGGCCCGTTAAAGGTGCTAAAAGCACCTAAATTATTATATGACTAAACTCTTAAAAGTTAATCAATATTAGCGAGGAGTTACAACAATTGTGTTTGTATTATTTGTATATACTGCAGTAATTTCTGAGCTGTCATAGTCCTCTGCAACATGCTGAATACGGCGAAGCTGATCATTAAGCCTGTGCAATGGCACAAATGAGCCATTATTAGGCTGCCGATAATTAACACGATTATAACGTGTTCGCTTTCGAGTATTTGTCATAGTTGTTTCATTATCTCCTGTAGAAATTGTTTGTTCTGTTGTCTTGATAATACGATTAACATTCCCGTTTCGACTTGCTGAATAATAAACCCCCGGGTTGTGTGAGTCCATAAACATCATTGTTCCGTTTTGGATTTGCCTTGGAGTTGAAGTCTCAATAAAACGATTAGTGTCAAAGTTTGAATTTCCCATTCATGTTCCTTTCTGTTAATATTATGTTTGGGTTACTTAGAACTTACTATATTATAGTAAGACTAAGTCTGAAGAGCGAATAAATATAGACTCACTCTTTGGATTATTGTCTTTAATAAGAGTAATCCCGTTAATTGATAACAAAGAGCAGCTATAAGATACATTTTTATTATTAAAATATAAAGTTCCAATTTTATTGGAAGCATTTAAAACTCTATTAAATACTCTTTGACTCACATCTGTGTCTGTAATACATACAACTTCTTCAATGTTTTTACATCTTAAAAGTGACTTAAATTCTTTAATAAAATCATGTTTAACAAAGGTAAAATATTGAGCGTCCGAAGCACTTAATTTCATTTAATTTCTCTTTTTTAAAAAGTTGTTTTAATTTATATTGATATTATAATATGGTGTGAATTAATTTACACGAATAATATTACTTTTTATTTTTTACTGGACTAATATAAATAGGGTCATGAGAGAAGTCAAGATACTGTACTTTATTATAATCATTATAAGAAATTGCAATTCCCATTGAAGTTAACATAATTAAAGAAGACAAATAAATAGTTAATAGCTTATTCTTCATTTTTATTTCTCCTTATTGTTCAATATTTTCTAATTGATCTAAATGAATTTGTAATACATTATTCCATGAAATACTCTCATATTCAGTAAAAACATTTTTTAAAACAATTTCAGCACCACCAAAGTTAGTTTCAAAATTATATATCACATCTTTATCGTTAACGCTTTTAATATTAAAATATGCAGGTAAGTCTTTCTTTTCAAAAGAAACCATTGACATATCAATGTTAAAATATTTTTCCAGCTCAGGAATTAATTCAATTGCTTTTTCTTCAAAGTTCATCATAGGATAAGCCTTTCTTGCTACCAGTTTTTAGAAGATATATATCAAAGTCTTTCCAACTTAAGTTATTTTCTTTTATTGTTAAAACAATCATTTTGTAATTGTTGTTTAAAATTATTGACTTAGGATTAAAAGGATTAATTAAAACATTAAATCCTTTTAAACTTTTAATAAAACTTTTAATTTTAATTACACTAGTATATGCAGATTCATTTATCTCATTTTCTAGAGAGAGACCAAAGTCTGTTAGAACATGCAAGTTAATATATTTTTTTTTCATAATTACTTCCACATGCAAAACTTATAGTTTTTTTCAACTATGCTTTCTACTTTATTACTAGATATTCTATTCCAGCTAATATAAGAATTTAAATAAACTTGAACATTTCCTATTGGTTTAAATATATTTCTATCTCTTCCTAAAGAAGAATTGTTTTGCAAATAGTTATTATTTGGAATAGCTTTAGCACATGTATCTAAACATTGATTATACACAAAATAAACATTATCTTGTCTCTTAACAAGCATAGTGCTCATTCCTTTTTTTAATTCTAAATAGCTACATATTTCATCGCATCTTTTTTCTAAGAATTTTTTCAAAGAACTAAATGTTCCGTTGTATTTTCTACATTCAATAAGAAACAAATAAGCATCTTCTGAAACAAATACTTCATGCTGCATTATTAAAGACCTTTAAAGAAATTTCATGATTGCAAGTGGAATTAAAACAGGCGAAAATAAAATTAAAAACGTAATAAAAAAATTCCAAAACAGCTTAAAAGCCAAATAAAGAATTTCAAAGATTGACATTGATCTTTTGTTTGTAAAATACTTGTATAAAGAATGATCAACATTAAAAAGCATTTATACATGTCCCAAGTAATAATAATGAATAATAAAAGCTACAGAAGAAAACCATGCCCATATAGTTAATCCGGCAAACATCAAACTATCTGTTTTAATAAAAGTGTAACCTGCAAAAACATATCCAGCAATAAAAGCAAGAATCCATGCGGGATGAATAACAAGAACATCAACTTGATCGATCATTTTAACTCCTTAATGATATTATATTACAATAAAAAATATAATACACGTATAATAATCTTACCTATATTCATCTAAAACTGTTGAAGGATAGTAGTTATCTGAAAAGTCTGTGCCAATCATTAATAAAACTTCATTTGTATTAACATCTTTTAAAACCCAACCAGAAAAATAACTAATACTTTTTGTAGTAGTACCATCCCACTTTTCTAACAAGGCATTTGTGTTTAAATTGTTTTCGAAAACTTTATTTTGATTACCATAAACAACCCAGTCTAACTGACTTCTAAACCCGTCGTACTCATCTTCAATAACTTTCCAAACGATACCAGAATATTTAAAAGTTTTTTCTTCTGAACAAAAGCCTTCAAACTTTGATTCTAAACCTACAAGACTTGTAAAATGATTTAACATAGACTGGTTCATTAAAAAAGCTTTACTTTCAAAGTA
>MDTA01069747.1_pt1 | contig 15679 bp, 6 predicted proteins | sample 811151 | NCBI WGS metagenome assembly MDTA01 (sample SAMN05326648, study PRJNA326480) | marine metagenome | isolation source: seawater | place: Indian Ocean: South | collected 2010 | reverse complement strand
AGTGGGGATTTGATTCTCCAAGTTTTAGCAACGGAATGGCTTATGGAGATCTTGACAACGATGGTGATCAAGATATAGTTATCAATAATGTAAATATGAAATCTTTTGTCTACAATAATCAAAATGAAAATGAAAGTTCAAAAAGTATATCATTTAATCTTAAAGGGGTTGATAAAAACAGAAACGCTATAGGCGCAAAACTCATAATTTACTATGGAGAAGCGAAATCTAGCATGTCTGAACATTTTCCCTCAAGAGGTTTTCAATCTTCAATTTCAAATAAAATTCACTTCGGTGTAGGTGACATTGACAAGGTAGACAGCTTAATAGTTTACTGGCCAAATGAAGAAATCTCAAAATTATATGATTTAAAAACAAATAAAACTTACAATGTTGATCAACAAGTGGAAAAGAGGTTCACTAAATTGAACAAACCAAAAGATAAAAAGAAAAATAAATTAAATGAAATTGATATTTTAAACCACTCACACACAGAAAACAAATTTATTGATTTTAACAAAGAAAGACTTATTCCTCAAATGTTTAGCAACGAAGGCCCTCCAATTATCTCGAGTGATTTAAATGGTGATAATGTTCCAGATTTTTTTGTAGGATCTTCTAAAAACCAAATATCTTCACTTTTTCTATCCGATGATTTATCTTATAAAGAAATAATAAAACCATTTAAAAATCACAAAAATTCAGAAGACATTGATGCTGTTTTCTTTGACAGTGACAATGATGGTGACAAAGATCTTTATGTGTCCTCCGGAGGAAAATCTTTTTCTAGATACGATAGTAATCTAGATGACAGACTTTATATTAACGAGGGAAATGGAAATTTTAAAGTTTCTAACTCCTCTATTTCTTTTGATAAACCCTTTTCAACATGTGCAGTTGCTATTGGGGATTATAACAATGACTCATTGTTAGATATTTTTGTGGGAGAGCGATATGATGTAGATAGTTATGGCATTCCAGTATCTGGAAGACTTTATAAAAATATCGGAGGTAATAAATATGAATTTGTAAAAATTAAATCCTTTGATGACTTAGGTCTTATTAAATCTGCTAGATGGATAGATTTAAACTCCGATAATAATTTAGACTTAATTGTTTCAGGTGAGTGGATGCCAATTAAAATATTTATAAATATCAATGGAGACTTCATTGACAAAACTAAAGAATACGGTTTAGAAAAATCAAATGGATTGTGGAGTGATATAGAAGTATCCGATATTGATAATGACGGTGACGTTGACTTGGTTGCGGCAAATTTTGGTCAAAATAATTTCTATAAACCCAATATGAAAATGTTTGTTAATGATTTTGATTTAAATGGATTTAAAGAGCAAATAATATGCTACGAAATAGATGGGAAAAATTATCCAATTTTAGATAAAGACGAGTTAGTAGCACAGCTGCCTGGAATAAAGAAAAAAATTGTCTACTACGAAGATTACGCTAATCTAAGCGTAGACCAGATTTTTGGCCAAGAAACAATTGAAAATTCAGTAGTGTTAAATTTAAATATTTTACAGTCTTCAGTTTTTGTAAATAATAATGGAAAATTTGAACAAACTTCTATGCCTCCAGAAGTTAATTATTCATCCATGTATGATATTGAAATAGTTGAGAAATACAAAAGAGGTATAAAAATCGTCATGGGAGGTAATCAGTACAATATCAAACCTCAATTTGGAAGACAGGACGCTTCAAAAGGATATTTTTTAAATATAGAAATTTCAAATGATTCAATATCTTATTCAAATTTAGAATCACTAAATATTGACGGTCAAATACGTAATTTTGAATTTTTTAATTTAAAAAACGCGAAAGCAATAGCAGTAGGAATTAACAATGAAAAAACTAAATTTTTTAAATTTGAATAGAATATTTTTTACAATAATAATTTTGATTTTAATTGTTGGTTGTCAAAAAAAATCCGAGTATTCAACAATATTAACAAGGGAATTAGAAAAGAAAAATGAGTTTAACGACTTGATTTTTGACATGAAAATTGGACAATCAAGGCAAGACTATTTTGATATTTGTTATCAACTTAACAAACAAAAAAAGATAATTTCAGGTGAAAGAAGTTTAAATCCAGAGTTAATTCTCAAATCGAAAAACGGTTCAACAAAAGGGAGTAATATTAAAATGTCATTTAATGGAATTTTTAATGAAAAAAAAACAATGAGAGGTTTTGAAATGAGATTTTATTTTACTGGATGGTCAAATTGGAATAAAGATTTATCCTCTGAAAATCTTCTATTTCAGTTGAAAGATACACTAAGGAAATGGTTTCCAGGGAATGATTTTTTTAAAGTTAACTTTGAAAATAATCTTTCTGCTGAAGTAAAAATTGATGGTAACAGGAGAATTTTAGCCTACAAAGTTAACTCCAAGGACGTAGCAGTAAGAATTGAAGATATGAGTGGTAAATATGATTAATTTACGTTTTATTTTTCTGGTTCTTTTTTTGTTTTTGATATCATGTCAAAACAACGATAATCTTTTCGAATTAAAAGATAATAGGAAGCTGGGAATAAGTTTTTCAAATAATTTAGGTTTTGACAATGATTTTAATGTATACAAGTATAGAAACTTTTACAATGGTGGAGGGGTAGCGTTAGGAGATATTAATAATGATGGTTTAATCGATCTTTATTTGACATCAAATCAAAATAAAAACAAACTCTATCTAAATAAGGGAAATTTTACTTTTGAGGACATCACAGATTCAGCTAACGTTGGGGGTACTAAGGCTTGGTCAACTGGAGTTACCATGGTGGACATCAATTCTGATGGTCTTTTGGATATTTATGTGTGTAATTCTGGTGATATAAAAGGAGATAACAAGCAAAATGAACTTTTTGTAAACAATGGAGATTTAACTTTTACTGAATCTGCATCAAATTATAATCTTGATGACAAAGGATATTCCACACATGCAAGTTTTTTCGATTACGATAAAGATGGAGACTTAGACGTTTATATTTTAAATAATTCTTATCAAGACATAGGTTCATTTAACCTAACTAAAAATGAAAGGCCGAAAAGAGACTTACTTGGTGGAGATAAATTAATGGAAAACGTTGACGGGGTTTTTAAAGACGTTAGTGAAAAGTCAAATATTTTTGGAAGCGTAATTGGTTTTGGTTTAGGAGTTACGGTTGGGGATACAAATGGAGATGGTTGGGAGGATATTTTTGTGAGTAATGATTTCTTTGAAAGGGACTATCTCTATATTAATAATAAGGATGGAACTTTCACCGAAGATCTAACTAACCAAATGAAGTCTATAAGTGGTGCGTCCATGGGTGCCGACCTTGCAGACATTGATAATGACGGTTTCAATGATATTTTTGTAACGGAGATGCTTCCTTCAAAATATGAAAGACTAAAATCGGTTACCACTTTCGAAGATTGGAATAAATACCAATATGTTGTAAAAAATGGATATTATCACCAATTCACAAGGAATGTTTTGCATTTAAACAACGGAAACCAAACATTTAGTGAAATAGGAAGGTTCGCTGGAGTCGAGGCCTCGGATTGGAGTTGGGGAGCATTATTTTTTGATATGGAAAATGACGGATATAAAGATTTATTTATTGCAAATGGAATCTATAAAGACCTCACTGACCAAGACTATTTGCAATACATATCTAACGATGAAGTTGTAAAGTCAATTGTAATGAATAATGAAGTTGATTACAAAAGGTTAATTGAAATAATCCCATCAGAAAAAGTACCGAATCATGCCTATAAAAATCTCAACGGTATTAATTTCAGTTCTTATACAAATTCAGGTTTAGATTTACCAAGTTTTTCTAATGGATCAGCCTATGGTGATTTAGATAACGATGGCGATTTAGATTTAATTGTAAATAATGTAAACATGCCTCTTTTTGTTTTTGAAAATAAAAACAAAAGCAAAAATAATTATATAAAACTTGAACTAAAGGGACTCTATAATAACGTAAATGCAATAGGCACCAAAATTATTGTAAAAACCAAAAATGGCATACAAATTCAAGAGGTACAGCCCGCAAGAGGCTTTCAATCAACAGTAGATATAAGACCAAATTTTGGATTAGGTGATGCCACAAATGTAGATATAGAAGTTATTTGGCCTTATGGTAAGAAAACTTTTTTAAAAAATACCAAAGTGAATCAAACTATTTCACTTAATGAAAAAGATGCAATCGAATTTTCAGAAGATTTAACAAATAATAAAGCAACTAAACCCCTATTTCAAAAAAATAAAATAAAACCCAACATCGTTCATAAGGAAAGTAATTTCGTAGATTTTAACAGAGAAAGACTTATTTACCATATGTGTAGTAGCGAAGGTCCAAAAATAACCAAAGGAGACATCAATGGGGATAATGAAGAAGATATCTTAATTTCCTCTTCAAAAGGGAACACCACTCAAATATTAATAAAAGATGGGTCTGATTATTATATAGATAAAAAAAACAAAAAATTATTCGATGATTTGAGGGATGTTGAAAATTCGGAAATCATACCTTTTGATGCAGATAATGATGGAGATTTAGATTTATACTATTCAAGTGGTAGTGTAGAGCACTCAAGATATTCTCAGACATTATATGATAGACTATTATTAAATAATGGTAAGGGTGAGTTTATAGATTCAAATCAAAGTTTACCAGATATAAATAGTAAGATTAGTACCGGTGCTGTCATATCTGGTGATATTGATAACGATGGAGATTTAGATTTATTTGTTGGTGAAAGGGTGAAAATAGGAAGTTATGGCTCACCTGGATCTGGTTTTATTTTAGTGAATGATGGGAATGGAAATTTTACAAATCAAACCAAAAAAATAGCTCCAAACCTAATAAATATAGGAATGATTACTGATGCTTCATTTGAAGATATTGACACAGATGGCAACTTAGATCTTATTGTGGTGGGAGAATACATGGGAATCAATATTTTTAAAAATGAAGGGTCACGATTCAATCCAATTCAAAATAAAATTTTAGATGAGAAAGGATGGTGGAATGAAATTCATATTTCTGACTTAAATAATGACGGTAAAATTGATTTGATTGTTGGCAACCACGGCTTAAATTCAAGATTTAATGCTAGCAAGTCTAGACCATTAAAGCTATATTTTAATGACTTTGATAAAAATGGTTTTGGAGAAGGAATTATTTGTTTTGAAGCCGAAAACGGAAAAGATTACCCTTACGCATTACGTCATGATTTGATAGATCAAATTAAAAGTTTAAAGAAAAAATTTCCCGATTACGAATCTTTTAAAACCGCAGACATATCTAAAATTTTTGATGAAAAAACCCTCAATGAGTCGGATATACTTATTACAAACACATTAGAAACTTCTATATACATAAACAAAGAGGGGTTTGAATTTGAGAAAATTAATATTCCAAGCGAAGTACAATTTAGTCCTGTTTACTCAATTAATAGTCATGATTTTGATGGTGATGGAGACGAAGATATTCTACTAGGCGGAAATTTATATGATGTAAAACCAGAAGTTGGTATTTATGATGCTTCTTATGGACTATACTTAGAAAATTTAGGTAATCTAAAATTCAAGTATCATAAAGATGGAAACGGTTTTTTTGTAAAAGGAGAAATTAGAGATCTTTTAATCTCTGATAAAAATATTTTTGTTTCTAAAAATAACGACAAAATGGAAGTATTTAAATTTTAAAGATGATTGTAAATAAAATAAAATTGAGTTTATTGTTTTTTGCTTCCACTTTAATCTTATTCTGCTGTAATAAACTTGAAAAGAAAGCTGAAAGTAGTATTAAGTTTAAAACTTTGAATTCTTCTTATACCGGAATTGATTTCAACAATAAACTTAAATACAAAACAAAACTTAACATTATCGAATATTTATACTATTACAATGGAGGAGGAGTAGCCATTGGAGACATAAACAATGATGGATTGGAGGATATATATTTTTCAGGGAATCAAGTTTCGGACCGTCTATACCTTAACTTAGGAAATCTGAAATTTAAAGACATTACTTTAGCATCAGGTATTAATACGGACAAGTCTTGGTCCAATGGAGTTAGCTTTGAAGATGTAAATAATGATGGATTTTTAGATATATATGTTTGTAAAGTAAGTCCGATTAGTCCAAAAGGGACTCATAATTTACTTTACATAAATAATAAAAATATGACTTTTACTGAAAGCTCCTCTCTGTTAGGTTTAGATTTTTCTGGTTTTTCTACCCATTCTACATTTTTGGATTACGATAAAGACGGAGATTTAGATATGTATTTGATGAATCATGCAGTTCATACCGTAAGAAGCTATGGAAGCTCAAAAAAAAGAAAAGAATCTGACGAATTATCTGGTGACAAGTTTTTTGAAAATAGGTTGAACGAAAAAGATAAAAAGTTCGTAGATGTCACCAAAGAATCAAACATTTATGATAGTCCATTGGGATATGGTTTAGCCATTACAACAACTGATTTCAATAATGATGGTTGGTTAGATATTTATATTGGAAATGACTTTCATGAAAATGATTATTTATATTTAAATAACAAAGACAAAACATTTACTGAATCAATAAAAAATTCAATGAGTCACACATCTCATTTTACTATGGGAGTAGATGTAGCAGATTTAAATCAGGATGGAAGCCTAGATGTATTTACAACAGATATGATGCCCTACGACCCAAAGATATTTTTAAAATCTGGAGGTGAAGACTTAGATAAAATTTCAAGAATAAAAAAAGATTTGGGTTTTGAGCAACAATTTTCAAGAAATCATATGCAAATAAGTAGAGGAAACAATACCTTCTCTGAAGTTGCAATTCAAACCAATACCCACGCAACAGATTGGAGTTGGGGCGTTTTATTACAAGATTTTGACTCGGATGGGAGAGATGATATCTTTATTTCAAATGGAATATTAAAAAGACCAAATGATTTAGATTACATAAATTATCTAAGCAATGTAGATTTCACTGAATATAACAACTCTCGTCAAGATGTGATTAAGAAAAAACTTATTGATAAGATGCCAACACTTAAAATTCCTAACCTTTTTTTTAAAAATAATGGAAATTTAAATTTTGAAAAAGTAAATCCATCTTTCACTGGTATTCCCTCTTACAGCAATGGTGCTGCATATGCCGACTTAGATCTTGATGGAGATTTAGATATCGTTCTAAACAACTTAAATTCTGAGGCATCAGTTCTTGAAAATCTTACGGAAAAATCAAACTTTCTTTCTGTAAAATTAGTTGGAAACGAAAAGTATCCCGTAACAAGGGGGTCAAGAATAGATTTATACTTAAATAACACAAAACTTGTTAAGGAGGATATAATTACTAGAGGCTTTCAATCATCTTCTTCACATAATATTTTTTTTGGATTGGGTAAAAACAAAAAAATTGATTCTTTAATTATAAGATGGCCAGATGGAGTTAAAGAAACAAAGATGGTAACAAAAATTAATCAAAGAGTAAATATCTATAAAAGTAACTATCGTTTTAAAAATAAGGAGGAGGTCGAAATAAAAAAATCAAAGGATTTTGAAATTAATTATCTTCCCATCAAGCATAAAGAAATCGAATATTATGATTATGAAAAAGAGAGACTAATTCCAGAGAAATTGTCATTTGAAGGGCCTGCAGCCGTGAAAGCCGACTTTAATAATGACGGCCTTGAGGATTTTTTTATTGGAGGTGCAAAATTTCAAAGAGGCAAGATTTTTCTATCAAATAAAAATAATGGATATGAAGAGGTTAAAAATATGGATTTACAAAAAGATAATATCTTCGAAGACACTGACGCGGCAGCTTTCGATATTGACAAAGATGGAGACCTTGATCTTTATGTTGTTAGTGGTGGAAATGAGTACAAAGAATTGGACAAAAATTATATGGATCGTGTCTATTTAAATGATGGACTTGGGAATTTTACACGTCTTCAAATCCCCCTTCCAAAGACAAATGGCTCTTCAGTATCGGTTTCTGATTTTAACAATGACGGTTATGAGGATTTGTTTGTAGGGTCAAGGTCAATAACAGGTTTTTATGGGTTAAGTCCTTACAGTTTTATTATGCTAAACAATAGAGATAATACCTTATCGCCTATGGAGCAGCAAAGATATGGAATGGTGACAGATAGCAAATGGGTTGATTTTAATTCTGATGGAAAAAAAGATCTTATTTTAGTAGGTGATTGGATGCCGATAACTATATTAATACAAGAGGATGATTTAAAATTTGTGAACAAAACAGATGAGTACGGACTTTCTAAAACAAATGGACTATGGAATGTAGTTGAGATTAATGATTTCAACAAAGATGGTAGAATGGATATAATTGCTGGAAATGCTGGGACTAATTTTAAATGGAAGCCTTCAATTAAGAAACCCGTAAAATTATATTTGGATGATTTTGATAATAATTTGCAACCTGATCCAATTATATTTTATGAATTTTTTGGAAAATACGTCCCTTTTTCTTCAAAAGATAAACTAGATAAACAGTTGCCTTTTTTGAAAAAGAAGTTCCCAAACTATAATAACTTTTCAAGCATCAACAATATTAAATCTTTGACAGGTAAAGATGAAAATGAAATACTTGAAATAAAATACATTTATGATCTCGAATCTTCTATTTTTATAAATGAAGAAGATGGTTTTAAAAAATATGCTTTGCCACCTAATGCACAACTTAGTAGTATTGAAGATTTTAAATTTTTTAAGAAATCAAGTAGTATAAATAACGTAATTTACGTAGGAAATTTCAGTAAATATGTTACGGAACTTGGATTCTCAAGTGCTAATCCTGGCGGTTTATTATTAGATTTTGATACCAAACAAATGAAATTTAAAAAATCAAAATCTCTTCCTTTACCAATTAATAAAGATTTTAAAGAGATAATACGATTTGATAAAAATTATTTGATATTTACAAATAATGATTTCATATTCTCTTTGAAAGCGGACTACTTAGAACAATAACGTTTTTCATAGTTTAATTGGGGGTAATTATCTAAAGCAATATTCATATAATAGGTAAAACAAATTAAATATAAGGTTAAGTTATTGCAATAATAAATTTTAATCTCTCTTAGTCAATAGATTTGATGGTATATAAAATGTCTGTTTTTTGTAAATTAGTAGTTGTTTTATGCAGATGAGAGTTTTATTTTTTGTTTTATTTGTTTTTACGTACGGATGTACTTTAACCGTTCCCAAAGAGGTAGAGGTTAAATTCAGTGAAATACCGGGAAGAGTTGACTTTAACTATCACGTAAAACCGATACTTTCTGATAGGTGCTATTCTTGCCACGGTCCTGACGAAAAATCAAGAAGGGCTGGACTTAGATTAGACCAAGAAAAAACTGCTTTTATGAAATTATCCAGTGGTAAGACAGCCATAGATCCAGGAAGTTTGGGTGGAAGTGAAATGGCTCACAGGATTTTATCTGATGATCCGGACGAAGTTATGCCTACTCCTGAATCTAACTTAAGTTTAACCAATACTGAAAAAGCAATCCTTTTAAAATGGATTGAACAAGGTGCAGAATGGAAAGAACATTGGTCTTTTTTACCTGTTCAGGAAGTTTCAAGTTCTTCTTCAGGCCAGTTTAAAAATCCAATTGATTATTTTATTTCAAAAAAACTTCAAGCAAAGGGATTAGAATTTTCCGCTAAGTCATCTAAAGAGAAACTAATAAGGAGATTATATTTCGACTTAACGGGCTTACCTCCATCAATTGAGGAAGTCGAATCTTTTGTAAAGTCAGATGACAAAAATGCATACCTAAATATCGTAAACAAACTTCTTGGTAGTGATGAGCATGCAGAAAGATTAACTATGGATTGGTTAGATGTGTCTAGGTACGCTGACTCTCATGGGCTTCACGCAGATGGTATAAGGACGATGTGGCCTTGGAGAGATTGGGTAATTAATGCATTTAAAAGTAATACCCCCTACGATGAATTTGTTTCGGTTCAACTCAGCGGTGATATGAGAGAAAATGCCACGAAAGAAGAGAAATTAGCTACTGCATTTAATAGAAATAACCCAATGACAGCAGAGGGAGGGGTTATTGACGAAGAGTGGCGACTAAATTATGTTTTTGATAGAACTGAAACCCTAGGCACAGCTGTAATGGGATTGACACTTATGTGTGCAAAGTGTCATGATCACAAATTTGACCCTATTTCTCAAAAAGACTATTACCAATTATCCGCTTTTTTTAACCAAACTAGAGAAATAGGAATGACTGGTGACGACGGAGATTTTGGACCTTTACTTTTTTTACCAGATGAGAAAATTGAAAAAAAATTGAATAAAATTCAATTGGCCATAAACACAAAAAATAAAGAATTAGATACTAAGATTCAAGAATTAGAGAGGTTTTACAGCTATGTTGATAATTTATCAAATTTTGAATCTAAATCTATTGCTAGAAAAAACATAATTGAAAAAGTTTCTTTTAATAAAATTAGAAAACAAAAAGTTACAAGTGATGATAAAATACTTATAGTTCAGGGTTCATTTGGACGTGAAACAGATTTTATCATTGACAATAGTAGAGATATAACATCTTACCACAAACAAAATCTTGGTAAAGGTATAGTTGGCAGGGCGTTAGAATTTGACGGAAGTAATCAAGTGTTTGTAGAAAAAGTACCTAACTTTGAATGGACTGAATCCTTTTCTGCTGCTTTTTGGTTTAAAACAACAAAAAGAAAAAAAGGATTTACTCAAAGCTTACTTACCACCACAGGTGGGAAAAATTCTTGGTGGAGAGGCTGGGATTTAATCTTGGATGATAAAAATTATTTAAATTTAAGATTAATCAGCTCCCTACCTGGTGACGCTATTCACGTTAAATCATTGGATTCACTGAAAGTAAACAACTGGCATCATGTTGCTTTTTCATATGATGGTAGTGGAAATTCTTCAGGTATTAATTTATTTTTAAATGGTGAAAAAATCAATAAAAAAGTAGTTTTTGACAATTTAAAAAAATCAATTTTGCCTGTTTCAAGTAGTGGAATCCATCTTCAAGAACAAGCACTTAAAATTGGGGCATCAGGAGATTTTTCTTCAGGTGATAATGGATGGGTCGAAGGGCTAATGGACGAGTTATTTGTGTTTAACAAATCAATAAGTACTTATGAATTAAAAAATTTATATAATACATATAATATCGAGAAAAAAGTATTTGATAATAAAGAAAAAGTTGAACATCTAATCTTTAATGACGCGTCTATCATAAAAATTAAAAGGCAAATTAAAAATTTAAAAAAACAGTGGCTAGATAATATTTCAGATGTTAAAACTGTTATGGTCATGGAGGAGATGAAAGAAAAAAGAAAGACTTTTCTTTATGACAGAGGAAGCTACCAGTTACCTAGTTACGAAGTTGAGGCCGATGTTCCATCTAAACTCCCCAAAATGTCTCCTGATATGCCCAAAAATAGGCTTGGACTTTCAAAATGGATATTTGATAAAAAAAATCCACTGACGGCAAGAGTTGCGGTTAATAGGTATTGGCAGATGGTTTTTGGAAGAGGTATTGTAAATACTCCTGGTGACTTTGGCGTCCAAGGACAGCTTCCATCACATCCTAACTTACTCGAATATCTTTCTTACTATTTTATGGAGAAAGATTGGAATATAAGAGATTTGTTAAGATTGATGGTGACATCGCATACCTATATGCAATCTTCTAAACCCAATCAAAAACAAGTTGAAATCGATCCTGACAACATACTTCTTTCAAGAAGTAATAGTTACAGGTTACCTGCTGAAATGATTAGAGATAATGCCTTAGCTGCAAGTGGATTACTTGTAAAACATATTGGAGGAAAAAGTGTAAGACCATACCAACCTAAAGGTTTGTGGAAAGAGAAATCAAATTTTTCAATTAAACTTTTAAATTATAAAGAATCAACTGGAGATAGTTTGTATAGAAGAAGTATGTATACATTTATAAGAAGAACAAACCCACCTCCATCTATGTCAACTTTTGATGCTCCTACGAGGGAGGTCTGTACGGTAAAAAGAGAAATAACAAATACTCCTTTACAAGCACTCGTTTTATTAAATGACCCACAATTTGTCGAAGCTTCAAGAATTCTAGCAGAAAGGATTCAAAAAGAAAAGCCTTCCTCTATTGAGGAATCAATTAAGCATGGATTTCGTTTGTGTACCTCGAGAAAACCAAGAGACAGGGAAATAGAATTACTTAAGAATTTGTATGATCAGCAGTTAAAAAAATTCAAACAAAACCCTAAACTCGCATATAATATTTTTAAAAATGGAAAAAAACCTAGAGATAAAACCTTAAATTTATATAAAACTGCAGCGCTATCCATGGTGGCAAATGTAATGTTAAACCATGATGAAGTTTATATGAAAAGATAAATTTAAATATGAATTGTAATCACCACCACCATAACGAAAAATTTTCTAGGAGAGATTTTTTAACAAAAACCTCTCTAGGACTGGGTGCCCTTACACTTGGATCCCTAATAAGTCCTGCAAGAGCTTTTAGTGGGGTTTCAAGTCTAAATAATGTAAATATTCCACCTCAAATACCACATTTTCCTGCAAAAGCTAAAAGAATTATTTATTTGTTCCAGAGTGGTGCACCTTCTCAAATAGATCTTTTTGATCACAAACCTCTTCTAACAGAGATGCATGGTAAAGAGTTACCCCCAAGCGTTAGAGGTGGCCAGAGGTTGACAGGTATGAGTGCAGGTCAAGCTTCGTTTCCACTAGTATCATCTATTTATGATTTTAAACAGTATGGTCAAAGCGGAGCTTGGGTTAGTGAACTAATGCCGCATACGTCAAAAATTGTTGATGAGCTTTGTTTCATTAAATCGATGTACACAGAAGAAATTAATCATGACCCAGCTGTTACTTTTATTCAAACAGGTTCAAACCTTCCCGGTAGACCTTCAATGGGTTCATGGATTAGCTATGGTTTAGGATCTGACAATAAAAACCTACCCGAATTCGTAGTACTTGTCACAAAAGATAAACAGGGTCAGCCTTTATATGCTCGTTCTTGGGGTAACGGATTTTTACCATCCAAATACCAAGGTGTCCAATTTAGATCTGGTAAGGATGCTGTTCTTTATTTACAAAATCCACCGGGTGTAACGGGTGACTTGAGAAGAGAACAACTTGAATATTTAAAAAAACTTGAAAATGATAATTATAGAGATATAGGTGATCCTGAAATTTTATCTAGAATGTCTCAGTATGAAATGGCATACAGAATGCAAACATCTGTCCCTGAAGTCATGGATGTTTCGGACGAACCAGATTATATTTTTGATATGTATGGGGAGGATAGTAAAAACCCCGGGACATTTGCAGCTAATTGTCTGCTTGCAAGAAAACTTATAGAAAAAGATGTAAAATTTGTTCAATTATATCATCAAGGGTGGGATCACCATGGGAATTTAAATAAAGAACTCAAAATACAATGCAAAGACACAGATCAACCCTCTGCAGCTCTTATTATGGATTTAAAACAAAGAGGTCTTCTAGAAGACACACTAGTGATATGGGGTGGAGAATTTGGGAGAACTAATTATACACAAGGCGTTATAACCGACCCTGGTTATGGTAGAGATCATCATCCAAGATGTTTTACTATCTTCATGGCAGGCGCTGGAATAAAAAAAGGAATCACTTACGGAGCAACCGATGAATTCGGTTATAATTTAAGGGAAAACCCAGTCCATGTTCATGATTTTCAAGCCACAATTTTGCACCTTTTGGGTCTTGATCACGAAAAATTAACTTTTAAGCACCAGGGCAGGAGATATAGATTAACAGATGTTCACGGAAAAATTGTAAACGATATACTTGTATGAAAAAAAATAATAATTCTAGAAGAAATTTTATAAAAAATTCTGCTATTGTTGGATTAGGTGTTGCTTCAGCTAACAAAACATTCTCTATTGGAAAAAAAAGTAAATCGTTAGAAAATACTATTGGGCACAACGGATTTACATATAAAATTGATAAAAGTTGGAGTAAACAGAATTTAAACACACACCCAGTTCATCATTGTCATGAAATGATTATGGATAAAAAAGGAAGGTTATTCATGACAACAACACACAAAAAAAATAATGTTTTGGTTTACAATAAGGATGGAAATATTTTAGATGGTTGGAGCGTCGGATTTAATGGTGCGCATGGATTAACACTTAGTAATGAAGGTGGTACTGAATTTTTATATATTACCGATCCAGATTTGCATAGGGTGTGTAAAACCGATTTGAACGGAAAACTCATTCTCGAAATTTTTTATCCTAAAGAAATTAAAGATTATTCTTCCCAAGATGACTTTAAACCAACCGAAACTGCAATTGCCCCAAATGGAGATATTTATATCGCTGACGGTTATGGTAAAGATTTTATTATAAAATACGATCAAAAAGGAAACTACATAGGACATTTTGGAGGTAAGGGAGATGGTAAAAACCATTTTGATTGTTGTCATGGGATAACCCTTGATAGCCGATTTAATCAAAACCCAACTCTTCTTATTTCATCTAGAACAAAAAATGAGTTCAAAAGATTTACTTTGAGTGGAAAACATTTAGAGACTATCTCTCTTCCAGGTTATTGGATGTGTAGACCAGTTATCAAAGGCGATAATCTTTATTTTGCTATTATTAATACTTACAATTGGTGGAATTATGATGGTATGATTGCAGTTTTAGATAAAAATAATAAAGTAATTTCACTTCCAGGAGGAGGTAAGCCATCATACAATAATGGTGTAATTAATAAACCCGTTTATGACGATCGTAGTTTTCTAAACCCACACGATGTTTGTGTAGACGATGACGAAAACATCTACGTTCCTCAGTGGAACTCGGGTAGAACAACTCCTTTAAAATTAATTAGAGTTTAAACTTTACTTTTGGAAGCTATTTTTTTTCTTGGAAGATTTCATCCATTGCTAGTTCACTTGCCAATTGGTTTTTTGATTCTTGCTATTTTAATTGAAGTTTATTGCTCTATTTTTAAAATTAGAATTAATCAGAGTATAATCAATTTTACTTGGTTTGTAGCTTTCTTTTCCTCTGTCTTGACAACAATTCTAGGGCTTTTAATTGCAGAGACAGGTCATTACATAGATGAAAATTTATCTATGCATAAAATCTTTGGTTTGTCTTTAACAGGCATCACATTCATATCATGGTTTCTAAGGTTATCCATTTTTTCAAATTTATTTTCATCTTCACTAAAAACATTATCAAATGTCATAATCGTTGTCCTTTTAACTTTAACGGGTCATTATGGTGGAAATTTAACCCATGGTGAAACATATCTTGTGGATTATGCTCCAGAACAAATAAAAGAGCTAGTTGTTAATAAAAATAAAAACATAGAATTAGAAATTGATTCTGTAAAAATTTACAATGACCTTATACAACCGATTTTTAATCAAAAGTGTGTTTCTTGCCACAACAAAGAAATATCTAGGGGAAATCTAAATATGGATTCCTACAGTAATCTTCTAAAGGGTGGGAGTAGTGGTAATCCTATAAATAAATCTGACCCCAGAAAAAGCTTGTTGATAAAGAGAATTACTATGCCAACAAGTGAACTCAAATATATGCCTCCAGATGGAGAGCCTGT
>MDTA01039840.1_pt1 | contig 15681 bp, 14 predicted proteins | sample 811151 | NCBI WGS metagenome assembly MDTA01 (sample SAMN05326648, study PRJNA326480) | marine metagenome | isolation source: seawater | place: Indian Ocean: South | collected 2010 | reverse complement strand
TAGTCATGATGATAACAGTATCACCGTGGATGGTCATACTATAAGAGTGTATGAGGAGCGAGATCCAGCTAAGCTTCCGTGGTCTGATCACAGTGTGGATGTGGTTCTCGAGTCGACTGGTTTTTTCACAGCCCGGGAGAAAGCCGAACTGCATATTACGAATGGGGGAGCAAAGAAGGTGCTGATTTCTGCACCTGGTAAGAACGTGGACCTGACAATGTGTTTGGGTATTAATTCCGACCAGTACAACGGTGATGAGCATCACGTTGTTTCTAATGCTAGCTGTACGACCAATTGCCTCGCGCCAATGGTAAAGGTTCTCAATGATGCATTTGGTGTGGAACGTGGTGTGATGAGCACTATTCACAGTTACACCGGGGACCAGCGCCTACTGGATGCCCCGCACAGCGATTTCCGGCGTGCTCGCTCTGCTGCTGTTAACATCATCCCATCGAGCACTGGTGCAGCCAGAGCAATTGGGGAGGTGATTCCGGAGCTCAAGGGCAAACTTAATGGGGGAGCTTTTCGCGTGCCCACGCCTACAGGATCTGTTACTGACTTTACTGCTCAACTTCGCGAAAAGACCACCGTGGAGGAAATAAACGCCAAGTTCAAGGAGGCGGCTGAAGGTGAGTTAAAGGGAATTCTCGAATATTCAGAAGAGGAACCTGTGCTTATGGATATTGTTGGTAATCCTCATTCATGCATTCTTGATGCAGACGTGACTCTGGAAATGGGTGGAGACCTTGTAAAGGTGGTAGGATGGTATGATAACGAGTGGGGCTACAGTAACAGGGCAATCGATGCAATGTATCTGCTCGCAGGAAACTAATTAGCTGATAATCTCAAAGAAAATGGAAAAGCATCCCAGCGATGGGATGCTTTTTTCTTAAGAGGTGATTTTTCACTATGGCAAAGAAGACTATTCGGGATATTGATCTGGCTGGACGCAAGGTGTTGATGCGTTGTGATTTCAATGTGCCTCTTGATGGCTCAGGAAACATTACCGATGACACTCGTATCCTGGGCGCCCTTCCTTCTATTGAGTATCTTTTAGAGCAGGGGGCAAGGGTTATACTGTGCAGCCATCTTGGTCGTCCTGGTGGGGAGGAAAATTCTGATTTCTCACTAAAGCCTGTTGTGTCTCGTCTAGGGGAGCTTCTACAGAGAAAGGTTGAGTTTGTCGAATGTTGCGTTGGAGATGATGCGATGAATGCCAGTGCGGCGTTGAATGATGGTGACTTGCTACTTCTCGAGAATGTCAGATTCCATAAGGAAGAGACTGCTAATGATTCTGTGTTTGCCTCCCGTTTGGCAAATGGTGCAGAGGTATTTGTCAATGATGCTTTTGGTACTGCTCACCGGGCTCATGCTTCCACGGTAGGTGTTGCTGATCATGTGGACGAGAGTGTTATGGGCTTCCTCATGGAACGTGAACTCCAATATTTAAGTGAGGAGTTAAAGAATCCAGAGCGGCCATTTGTGATTATACTAGGAGGTAAAAAAGTCAGTGATAAAATCGGTGTCATCAATGCCTTGTTTGAAAAGGCAGACACTATCCTGATAGGGGGCGCTATGCAGTATGCTTTTCGCAAGGCTCAGGGGCATGACATTGGAGAGAGCTATGTGGTGGAAGAAGATATTGCTATTGCCAGAGAGCTTCTTGATAAGGCTGATGAAAAGGGGGTGGCTCTTCTTTTGCCTGCCGATAGTCTTGAGGCTGACAGTTTTTCCGATGATGCGGCGACTAACAATATAGTGCCTTATTCAGCGGGAGGCAGTATTCGCGATGGTTGGGAAGGGCTGGATATCGGAGAGAAAGCAATTGAGGAATTCTGTAATGTGATCAGTGGTGCTCGGAGCATTGTTTGGAATGGTCCCATGGGAGTGTTTGAGATTGATGCTTTTTCAAAGGGAACGAGGGCGGTAGCGCAGGCTGTTGCTGACAGTGAAGCTCTCAGTATCATTGGTGGAGGTGACTCCGTCACTGCGATCAAGAAGTTTGGCCTTTCCGAAAATGTTACTTTTATCTCTACGGGCGGAGGGGCATCATTGGAGTTGCTTGAGGGAAAACAGCTGCCGGGTGTTTCCGCACTGGATAATGCCGAGTAATCAACTGCGTGTAATTCAATACTTTAATTATTAAAACCTGAATCATTTATGTCACGAAAACCTATCATTGCTGCTAACTGGAAGATGCACAAGGGGCCTGCTGAGGCGGTCGAATTTATTGAGGAATTTGACAATCTCATCGGTGATTCCAGTCCTGTTGATATCGTGCTTGCGCCTGCGTTTGTATCCTTGCCTGCGGCAAAGCAGGCTCTGGTTAACAGTGATCTGGTGCAGCTCGCATCACAGAATTGTCATTTTGAAAGCCACGGGGCATTTACCGGCGAAATCAGTATAGGTATGCTTCAGGAAATTGGCGTTGATTATGTGATCATAGGGCACAGTGAGCGGCGTTCCATTTTTGGTGAAGATGACGGCTTGATTAACCAAAAAGCCCAAGCCTTACACGCAGCGTCAGTTAAGCCAATCGTTTGCATTGGAGAGACCCTAGATGAACGTGATAATGATCAGGTGGAAAGTGTTCTCCGTCGGCAACTTACCGATGGCTTGAAAGGACTGGATGCGGCAAATATGCTTGAGACGGTCATTGCTTATGAGCCTGTCTGGGCAATAGGTACAGGGCGAACTGCGTCTCCAGAACAGGCACAAGATGCACACCGGTTCACCCGTGAAGTTATTGGAGAGCTATTTGGAGAGGATGTTGCTGCAAGGATTCGTATCCAGTATGGCGGTAGTGTTAAGCCGGGTAATACCGCTGAGCTAATGAGTCAACCGGATGTGGACGGAGCGCTTGTCGGAGGAGCCAGCCTTGATCCTGTGAGTTTCTCTGAGATTTGCAAAAATGCAGGCTAAGAGCTGACGTTCTTTTCAATGAACAGCATATGGGGGGATGAGTATGCCGCCGCAGAATAGCGGATCTGCATACTACCCAGTGATGCGATAACCGGTCCAAACAAGTAAAACTCCGAGGACCGTGCTTAAACCTGCGTAAATGGCCGCAGTGGTGACCGATTGGAGTCTTATCAGGCTGAAGATTTCTAGGCCAAATGTCGAGAAAGTGGTAAATCCACCCAGAAACCCCACTACTATGATCAATTTAAGCGGTTCATTGTGCTCTAGGAGGGAATAGGCGATGCCTATAGCAAGGCATCCTAATAGGTTAATGATAAAGGTAGAATAAGGGAAAGTGGGCACTTCGAGGGTGGATTTCATGGCAGAACTCAGTCCCCAGCGGGCTGTTGCGCCCACAAAACCGCCTAGGCCGACAAGAATTGTTGCTGTTGTCGCTTGCATGGATTGACAAGATTTAGCGGTGATCTAGTGTCCCGTCCACCATGAGCAAGAAGATTGTTGTCGCTTATTCCGGAGGTCTAGATACCTCAGTGTTACTTTTTTGGCTTAAAAAACGGTATAATGCCGAGGTTATCGCCTATTGTGCTGACGTTGGTCAGGGAGAGGAACTGGATGGTCTGGAAGAAAAGGCACTGAATACAGGTGCATCCAAATGCTTTATTGGCGATTTGCGGGAAGAGTTTGCCGCTGACTTTATTTTTCCGATGTTTCAGTCGGGGGCAATCTACGAGGGACAGTATTGGCTTGGGACGAGCATAGCACGTCCTTTGATAACCAAAGGCATGATCGAAGTGGCAAGGAATGAGGGTGCCAGCATGCTTGCTCACGGGGCAACAGGTAAAGGAAATGACCAGGTGCGCTTTGAGTTGTCGGCTGCTTCCCTAGCTCCAGATATGGAAATGATCGCCCCTTGGCGGATGGCGGATTTCAGGGCTGAGTTCCCAGGTCGTGCGGAGATGATCGCCTATGTGGAAAAGGAGGGAATACCGGTGCAGGCCAGTGCTGCAAAGCCCTATTCAATGGATCGTAATCTCTTACATATCAGTTTTGAGAGTGGTATCCTTGAGGACCCTTGGTATGATGCAAGCTCCAAGGAGTGCGAGGATATGTATATTCTGTCAAAATCTCCGGAGTCTGCCCCGGATGATCCCGCTTATTTACAGGTTCTCTTTCATAAGGGCAATCCTATTGGCCTTTCCTTTGAAGGTATTGATGACGTGCTTAAGCAGCTCGAAGTCACTGGACAGGGCGATGAGAGCGGTTACACGAAGCTTTCTCCTTATGCCGTGATGCTCGTTCTTAATTATTTGGGAGGAATGCATGGTATTGGCAGGGTAGACATGGTCGAAAACCGTTTTGTGGGGATGAAAAGTCGTGGAGTTTATGAGACGCCTGGCGGTGCAATACTCTATCATGCCCATCGTCAAATGGAGAGCCTGACTATGGATCGTGAAGTGATGCATATCAGGGATTCGTTGATCCCGAAATACGCTGAACTTGTATATAATGGTTTCTGGTTTGCGCCGGAACGCCAAGCGATTCAGGCACTTGTTACCGAAAGCCAACAAGGGGTGAGTGGTGAAGTGCGGGTTAAGCTTTATAAGGGAAATGTCATAGCTGCCGGCGTAAGGAGCCATAGAAGCTTGTATAGCGAAGACGTGGCAACCATGGAGGGAGGGGCGGATGAGGCTTATAATCATGATGATGCTACAGGCTTTATCCGGCTTAATGCCCTTCGCTTACGGACTGCAGCCCGAGTGGATGCTTCGCAATAAATTGGCTCTCCGAGAAGCTTCTACTACTTTGTTTAGTAGATGGGGCATTAATGGGGGCTATGACTGGGCATCGAAAGCTGGATTTTTGTTAATGCCCAACAATCGATTGCGCACGCTTCAGATTTCTTGCCTGTGTATCACTTGAATTGAGAAAAAGGCATATCTGCATTTTTCGTAATTTGTGTTTCACTTCGGAGGCTTCGGTTCCTTTCAAATGAGAACCATTGAAGTCCAAACAGTATCCCGATACAGATGTTGGAGATATTGATGATGTATTAGTAGCGAGGGATATTAGGGGCAATCTCAACAGACCAGTTGTCGATCCCGCCCTGTAGGCTGTATGTATTTTCGAAACCTTTGTTTCTAAGAAATCCGGTTGCTTGCAATGAGCGAATTCCGTGATGGCAGTAGATTACCTTCTTACGCGTGTCGCTCAGTTCCCAGTTGGCGGTCAAATTCGCAAATTGTGAGAGGGGAATGAGTTCTGAGCCTTCAATACGACACAACTCCCATTCATCAGTTTCACGGCAATCAATAAGTTGGATGCGTTGTGGGGCATCCTGCATGAGTTGCAGTAGGTCTCGGGCAAGGATTTCCATTGGATAGTTTCTGCAGTTGCTTAATCCTCTATAATGACGGGAGTTCCAATGGAAGCATTGTGGAAGAAGTGCCTCACAATCCAGTAGGGCATGCGGATACAACCATGTGAGGCTGCAAAGCCTGGCAGGTATCCCTGATGCATTCCTACCCCGGTATTGGTAATACGCATAAAATAAGGCATTGGTGCTCCTTCAAAGTATGCTCCGGGCGGTGGGGAGGGGTTTTGGCGAACATCCACGTCGTCATTGATGATTGTTCCATCTGCCGTTTTCCACATGCCGTATAGGTTTGATGCATGTGTTACCTTTTTTTGTATGATCTCGTAGGAGCCAATCGGGGTCCTGAATCCTTCCTTACCGCTGGAGATCTGTGATACGCCAATGAGTGTGCCGCCTCTGTAGAACTTCGCTTTCTGTTTTTTGAGGGATATCTTAATTGTTGCAGGCCCTGATGCAGTGCCCTCATCCCAATAGGACACCGTATCTCTGGGGCCAGCCGATTTTCTGTTGATAATGCTTGAGCCGCCAACTGCCTCAAGATAGACGGCCTTATTGCGATGAGTATTTGTTGAATCAATGCTATCACATGCTGCAATCATCGCTGTTGAAGCCAAGAGGAGATTTAGGTAAATACGATTACGTAACACAAGCGGTGATGAAATAAATTGTTATGCAAATCCTCCAATTAATGGCATGGCTGATCGGTGGTCAAGGATTCTGCAGATCTGAGTTTGGTATTGCACGGAGTAATTTAAGCAATTAACGATAAAGTATACTAATCTCCTGAAATCTTATGCCCAATTACGATTACCATTGTGAAAAGTGTGGAGATACCTTTGAGGTCTTTCAGTCGATGAACGACAGGAAGTTGAAAAAGTGTCCGGATAAGTCATGTGGGGGCAAGGTGAATCGGTTGCTGGGGACTGGGGCAGGTATCATATTTAAGGGGTCGGGGTTTTATGGAACGGACTACAGAAGTGATTCCTACAAGGCAGGGGAGAAGGCTGAAAAGAAATCAAGCAAGGAGCAAAAGGATAAAACCAGCACCAAAAAGAAGAGTGGAAGCTCAAAAACCGGTGCATCCAAGCCTAAGTCTGGGTAGGTTTTGCCAAAGCGCATTGGCTGTTTCCTGCCACTCCTGAATCATTACAGGATATGCAAACGACAAGACGCTTACTGTTTATATTGAATTTTTTGTTTGTCATGGCGTTAGGAGCTGCGGTCGTGATGGTATATATGCCTCAATCTCTCGCAGATATTGACCGAACAACTGAAGGCAGTCCGGTTGATCGGGATTTACTTTCTCAAGTAAACCAAGCGATCCTCAGTGGCAATTCCTTCAAGTGCAGCGAGAAGGATCTTAATGATCATCTTCATCTCGTCATGCATGCCCGGGAAGCGGACGGGTTTGAGATATTCTCGGAGTTTAAGAACATACTTGTCCGATTAAATGATGGAAGCATGGAGATTATATTTGAGCGTGATGTTCTGGGATGGCAATCAACAGTGAGTGCGATCTTGAGTATTGAAGTGCATATCGAGGGAGCTTCCAAGACAGCGGCCCTACAAGTGGTTGGCGGTAGGTTCGGTAGCTTACCAGTGACAAAAAATTTTGTCGGATTGATCAGGAAAGCCTTGGTGAATGTTGGTAATGGCCTTGTTCCAGAAAAAGAGGTGCTTTCTCGTCTCGAAGGTATTACTATACAAAATGGCTGGCTGATCCTCGAAGCCCATGCTGGGAGTAAGCTGCCTTAGGTAGCATATTGGCTTCCGTTCCTTCAGTTTTTTAGTACCTCATTATGTCCAGATATAAGATTGTCACCATTGCGGCTGCAATGTGGATTGATCCTCTTGGGGCAGAAAGTGCTGTTCAAGCTGCTTTGGTCGGCGACTCTTCCGATAGCGGAAGCAGTCGCAGCAGATCCAAGCAGTTTATCGTGCACGGAAAGGACGGGCAAACTCGCGGCGCGTTCTGTGTTTTTTGTGAAGAGGTAAAGACAGATTTCCTGAAGCTGCTTGGTCAACCTGACCGTTGGAGATTGCCGATTGTTCTCCAGTTAAGAGGACATATGAGTGACATTGCCCAAAAAACACAGATCTATCCCAAGGTTTTTAGTCTTGCTGGAGGTGGATTTCGGTTACAGGCAGATGTCGAGCTTAGTACAGGTTTTTCTTCGGATCCTCTCAGGGAAGAGGTTATTAGGCTGTTGCTGGCTGAGCTTGTTTTGCGCCCTCATCCCAGAGTGGATTTACAGCACAGCCAACCGATACTTCCTGAGTGGCTGCGGGTAGGATTAATTGAAGCTGTTAAATACCGTCGAATAGGAAGACCGAGCCGCCTGTTTGCATCAATTGTGAAATCGGAAAATATGGTTTCGATTGCAGACGTATTATTTCCGGAAGCCAACAGAAAGACTTCCATTTCAACTGAGATGTACAGGGCTGCATGTTGCAGTTTGGTCATGGCTTTGCTGGCTCAGGATAACGGCTCGATTAAGATGGCGCGGTTGATTTCAGAACTGGCTGTTTACAAGGGGACTTCCAGAGAAATGATTGCCAGACATTTTCCCGAGACTGGTAAGTCGGCGGATAGCCTTGAGCGGTGGTGGATAAGTGAACTGGTTGTGATGGCGAAGCCTACTGTTAAGGATGTCCTGAATCCGCTTGAAACCGAGCAGGCCCTTGCCGCTTCACTTAAGGTTCGCTATGTTCCAGAGACGAAGGAATACGACACCGCTCAGGATACAAAGCCAAGGAAGAGAGGATTGCTCGGGTTTTTGCAACAAGGAAAAAAAACGGGGAGGAAAAAAGTGCGCAGCGCCACCGAAGGTGCGTCTCCGGTTTTTGTTGATATATCGGACTATCGTAGCTTCATAAACCTTTCCGATTGCGCAGACCTTCTTGATGATGTTGAGCTGAAACTGTTGCATCTTTCCTACCGGGCATTTCCCCTTCATCGCCCGATAATTCGTGATTATCAGGTGGTTCTTCAACTTTTAGCAAAGGGTAAAACATCAGGTCTGGATGAAAAGTTAGCAGCGCTTTCTGCGGCGCGTAGTCATCTGGCTGGTATTGCTGGGGAGGCTGTTGACTATATGAACTGGTACGAGGCAACGCAGGTAGATAGGCGAAGTGGCGCTTTTACTCAATATGACAGTGTTTTTAAGGACCTGCAGCGTCCTCTCCCTCCACGAAGGGACAAATTATCGAGGTATTTGGATCAACTCGACAAAGAGTTCAGCGGAGATTAATAGATATGAGCTTGATGCAAAATTTTACGATTAGGGAGAGAGTCATTTTGATTGCCGTGATTATGTCTTTTTTATTAGGTGCGGCTCACCGCCTTTGGAAGGCGGGTCATAGTGCAACAAATAGCTTGAGTGTTCAAACAGACCATCTAAACCATGCAGAAGATTGACTTTAAAGATGCGGTTGATTCGGTGGTTGCCAGCGATACGCGGTATTCTGCCGATGCCTATTATTTCCTTCAGGAGGTATTGACGCAGGCGGTTGACAAACACTACAAGGAAACTGGTGGTGAAGACCGTCATGTAGCCGGAAATGAATTGCTCGAGGTCTTTCGCGTCAGTGCCAAGAAAACGTTTGGTCCGATGACGTTGGCTGTTTTTGAAGAGTGGGGAATCAATACATGTGAGGACATTGGTGAAATGGTCTTTAACCTGATTGATGTTGGGGCTTTTGGAAAAAGTGAGCAGGATTGTCGAGAGGATTTTTCGGGAGGATACGATTTCCAGGAGGCATTTGTGACACCATTTCTCCCGGTTAGTAAACGCGGAGCGGAAAAAGATACAGGATCACGCCGACCTTTATAAGGGCGGGCGATTATTATCCGGAATGCCAGAAAATGATTCTCCCCTAGTTGAATTGCCGGAATTGCCGGTAGAGCAGACGGTTTTGGACAACGGCCTGAATTTGATCGTCAGGCAGGACATGTCTGCTCCTGTCGTCAGTTTGCAGGCTTGGTGCCGAACGGGGAGTATTCATGAGGGGCAATGGCTGGGAGCTGGCCTTTCCCATATCCTTGAGCATATGTTGTTCAAAGGCACGGAGTCCCGATTATCTGAAGAGGTTGCCCGCCAAGTGAGTGAGTTGGGCGGGCAGATGAATGCCTACACATCATTTGAACGAACTGTTTACTATGTTGATTGCCCCGACAAAAGCTGGAGGGGGTGCCTTGATGTACTTATGGATGTTGTGTCGAGGGCAACGATTCCTGAAGACGAATTCGGCAAGGAGCAAGAAGTGATTCGTCGGGAGTTTGCAATGGGCGAGGATGATCCTGACCGGGTGGTAAGCCGGGAAATGTTTGCCAGTGCTTTTCGTGTACATCCGTATGGAATTCCCGTGATTGGGAAGCTGGACATATTTAATCAGCTCAGCAGGGGGGATGTGATTGATTACTACCGTTCACGCTATGTTCCCGGAAACATGTTTTTTGTCATTGCCGGAGCGGTCAATTCGCAGGAGGTCATTGAGCAGGTGACTTCATTTTTTCAGAACTTTCCTCAACGACCTGTTCCTAGTGTTCATGTTCCCTCGGAGCCAAAACAGTTAGGAAGGCGTGATGTTTTCAGAAAATTTACTGCACCGCTAACTAGATTCTGGATGGCGTGGCGAATACCTGGCCTTACTCATGAGGATATGCCAGCTCTTGATGTGTTAGCTGCAGTTCTAGGTGCTGGGCGCAGTTCTAGACTGAATGTTAAGGTGAGGGAAGAATGTGGTTTGGTGCACCGTATTAATGCCTCTTCATTCACGCCGCCAGACAGTGGTCTTTTTGCCGTTGGGGCGGACTTGACCCCGGATAAACGGGATGAAGTTGAAAGCGCCGTTTTTCAACAGGTAAGTGAGCTGATTGAGCATGGAGTGTCTTGGAGCGAGGTTTCCAAGGCAGGTCGTATGACACTGGGCGCACAGTTGGATTCTCTGGTGACCATGCATGGGCAGGCAGCTGATCTGGGTTCCAATTGGATGTTGGCTAATAATCTTCAGTTTACTGCAGAATATTTACGGAGAATTTCCGCTGTGACGCCTGATGATGTGGTAAAGGTGGCTGACCGTTACTTGAACTACTCCGGGCTAAACGTCATCGAGGTTGGTGCCGAACAAAAGAGATCAGTTGTTCGTGTGGATGCATTGATTGCCAAGCACAAGGCGAAATGCTTTGAGCTTGATAATGGTCTTCAGGTTTGCGTTGAAGAGGATCGTCGACTGCCCCTGGTGTCCCTTTCAATTGCCTTCCGAGCGGGGTTGCTTGCTGAGAATGATCAATGTTCAGGTATTACAGCATTGCTTGCTTCAAGTCTTTTTAAGGGCAGCGAGAGGCGAAGTGCCAGTGAATTGGACAATATGCTGGAGTCTTTGGGTGGGGGTGCCGGTGCAGGTTCGGGTAATAACAGCTTTTACGTCAATGCTGGAGTGATGTCACCGGATCTGGCCAAGGCATTAGATGTAGTAGCTGATGTGACATGTAATCCAGCTTTTCCTGAAGATGCAATAGAGCGCGAGCGACAAATCCAGGTTTCAGCAATTCATGAGGAGAAGGAACGACCGATGGGAGCTGCTGTGGCAGCGGCGCGCAAAGCGATGTATGCAACCCACCCCTATGCTAGGATGAGACTTGGTGATCCTGATTTGGTGTCGGCTCTTTGTGCTGATGACCTTAAATCATTTCATGAACAATATGCGGTTGCCGGTAATGGCGCTCTTTCTATCTGCGGAAGTGTTGAGGTGAATTATGTCAAAGACCTCGCTGAGGAATACTTTGGTCGCTTGAGCCAAGGCACCCGAGCTTTGGATTCTTTTGATCAGATCCATTGGCCTGAACAGAGGCAGGTGTTGACTGAGCGCCGGGATAAACAGCAGTCCGTCGTGGTCATCGCACTACCCGGTCTGAGCCTTTTCAGTGAGGATAGAGCGGCTTTAAATATTGTGGAAGAGACCTTTGGAGGTATGGATGGGCGTTTGTTTACCAGAATTAGGGAAGAGCTCGGACTGGCATATTATACGGGTGCCACGGAATTTACAGGACTTGCCGGAGGAATGCTTATTTTCTATGCAGGAACGCGACCAGATGCGGCAGATCAAGTCGTGGAGGAGCTTATTGGTGAATTGAATCGATTTGCAGAAGGGGGAATTTTAGAAGATGAACTTGAGAGGGCCAAGCGGGTATATGCCGGTAAGCATTCCATTGCTAAGCAATCCCACGGAGCCCGAGCACAGGGGGTTGCATTAAACTTACTCTATGGGCTGCCAATAGATCATGATGAAAGGTTGCTCAACGAAATGATGGCCTTGCAGCGCAAGGAGGTAGATGAGGTGGCTGAGAAATATCTCAGATCTTCCTCTATGGTTCAGGTAATGGTATTGCCTTGAGTGTTTGCTTCCGAATGCTTGATTGATCGAAGTCGATGAGTCTTACTTATCCACGCATTGCGATTGTTGGCAGTGGTGCTGTTGGTTGCTTTTATGGAGGAAAGCTTCTAAATGCAGGGTTTGATGTGCATTTTCTTATGCGCAGGGACCTGAACCATGTGGCTCAGGTTGGGTTAAGGATTGAAAGTAAGCCCGACGTCGACCTGTTTTTTCCTCATCCAATCGTTTATTCGGACACTAAGGAAATCGGGCCCTGTGATCTTGTGATCATTGCGTTGAAGGCTACGGATAATGGAGCCTTTAGTAGATTGATTGCCCCTCTGATTCGTGAAGAAACGGTCTTACTAACTTTGCAGAACGGCTTGGGTAATGAGGACTGCTTGGCTGAGCTTTTTGGAGAGCACCGAGTGATGGGAGGGCTTTGTTTTGTCTGCCTGAATCGGACTGGTCCGGGTGTGATCAGGCATGTTGCCGAGGGGCGAGTTTCGGTTGGAGAATACTCAAAGAAGGTTGCTTCAAGGACAACAGATATCAGATTACTGTTTCAAAGAGCTGGAATATCGTGCACAGAATCCCAATGTTTGATGACTGAGCGGTGGCGAAAACTGGTATGGAATATTCCCTTTAATGGATTGTCCATTGTCTCAGGAAGTAGTGATACAGCGGCTATTCTGGCTGACAGATTTCTTTGTTTACGAACTCGTGAATTGATGAGGGAGGTGATCCAGATTGCGCGTGTTTGCGGGTATGACTTGCCTATGTCGATGGTGGATGAACAGATAGCGTTAACCCGAGGGATGGGTAAATATCAGCCATCCAGTGTCATTGATTACGCAAAGGGTAATAGAGTCGAGGTAGAGGCAATCTGGGGAAATGCACTGCGGGCAGGGCTTGAGGCAGGTGCGCAAGTCGGGTTGCTTGATAAGCTTTATAAGGAAATTCTTGATGCAGTGGGTAGTCGTGACCACGAATCGGGTTGATTTCTGCCAATAGACCACCAGCATACCCCTTAGAGCAATGGAATCTCACGAAGACAATAAACGGCCTGCTTGCATCCGTTCCTGGAAGCCGAAGGCAGGTATTGTGCTTGGTTCAGGACTTGGAGGATTTGTGGAGTCCATGGATGTATTTGAGGTGATTGATTATGTGCAATTGGAGGGGGTGCCGGCTGCAGGGGTAAACGGGCATGAAGGCAAGCTGGTTTATGGGAGTGTTGGGGGTGTTGATGTGGTGGCAGCTCAGGGGCGTTGTCACTTGTATGAAGGGTTCAGCCCAAAGGAAGTGACAGAGATCGTAAGCGTGATTGCCGCATTGGAAGCCGAATTGGTGATCTTGACCAATGCTGCGGGTTCATTGAATGAGGATTTTAAGGTCGGCAACTGGATGCAGATTAGCGATCACCTGAACCTTACAGGAACTTCTCCACTACTAGGCCAAGGGCATTTTCTGGACATGAGCGCAGCTTATTCACCTCACTTGCGAGAAAGATTTTCTCGGGCAGCCAAGTCTGATGGTATTACCTTGTATGAGGGTATTTATGCGGGCATGCTGGGGCCGCAATATGAGACGCCTGCTGAGATAAGGATGCTCAAATCTCTTGGAGCCGATGCTGTGGGCATGTCAACCGTGCTTGAGGTAATCCAAGCAAGGGCATTGGGGCTGGAAGTTGCTGGGTTTTCCTGCCTGACAAATCCTGCGGCGGGGATGGGGCACTCTCACCTTGATCACGAAGAAGTTCTAAATGTCGGTAAGCAGGCAGCAGGGGATATGGTTCAGCTTTTGCTATCCGTGCTACGTGATATGGGTTAAGCAATCGTCCTTAGCCTTACAATCAAGAGTCAAATTCCCTTGATCGCGGCTCGCGCTTATCCGTTCCCGCTGAGGTCGGCGAAGTCACAAATGGTCCTCCTTCAAGCGGAGCGCTATCGGAGAAAGCCACATCGGGCATGTCACTTGGTTTACCGGCAAGGGGAAAATCCTTACGCAGGGGAAAGTATGGGTAGCCTTCCCACATAAGGATTCGCTGAAGGTTCGGATGCCCCTTAAAGGTGATGCCAAACATATCGAAAGCCTCTCGTTCGTGCCAATTCGCTGTCGGCCAGATATCCACTACGGATGAAACTTCACGATCTCCTTCATCGACTCCTGTTTTTACCCTGAGGTGGCATCCATGCTCGTAGGAATAAAGTTCGTAAACAACTTCGTAGCGAGGCTGCTCATTCATGTTGTCAACGCCAGACAGATCAACGAGGTAATCAAAACCAAGATTTTTTCTGCAGAAGGAGAGTGCATCCTTTATTCTTTCACAGGATATCATCACGGATACCTCATCGCGAAAAGAATGACTTCCCTGAAAGTCCTTCCCAAGTTCCTGCTCTAGTTTTCTTGAGGCTTCAGTCGCATCCATAATGGAATATTCCTGTGGTGAAAGGATTAGCTTATTTCCTCCAGAAGCTCACGTTTCTGGGCGAAAAGGGAATCCTCTTCAGAGATTTTAGCCTGTAGACGCATCAAGCCCTCAAGTAGTGCTTCTGGGCGTGGCGGACAGCCGCTAATGTACACATCTACTGGAAGTAGCTGATCAATACCCTGTAATACGGCATAGCTACGATACATACCCCCGGAAGAAGCGCAGGCTCCCATGGCAATGACCCACTTGGGTTCCGGCATCTGGTCATAGATACGCTTTACGGCAAGTGCCATTTTATATGTGACGGTTCCAGCGACGATCATGACATCACTTTGCCGGGGTGAAAAGCGCATGACTTCTGCGCCGAAGCGGGAGATATCAAATCGGGATGCGCCGGTGGCCATTAGCTCAATAGCACAACATGCCAATCCCATGGGCATTGGCCAGAGGGAGTTACTGCGCATCCAGTTAATAGCGGTATCCAGTCGCGTAAATATAATATTCCCCTCAATTTTTGAGTCGTAAGCGGCTGGAGCAGTTTCGGTGGCCATGAGCGTTTGCCTGATGCATATAAATCTATGTCTGGCTTGCAGGGCGGCAAGCACTTTGTGAAATTTTTCACAAAGTGTCTCATTGAAGCCTAAATCGGCACGGAGAATGCTAATTATGCTTTTAACGTAAAAGCAGTATAAACGGCATCTAAATGATAGAGGAAAAGGGAAACGCAAGATGATGATTGAAATAAATGCGAAGCTGGATGCAAGCTATCCTAGATATTTTGTTAACTTAATGCTCCTTTCATGATTAATTGGGGGAGAGCCTATTAGATGAATGATTCCAATGAGTGAAGAAGATCAAACAAGCGTCCCGATTGAGGGGGGAACGAGTTCAGGCAATTCAAAAGCCGAGGATATTTCTTCAGGGCTGGATAGAAGTGAGCCAAAGAATAACAATCAGACTGGTGATGCCGGCGATAAGGAGCCAGAGACAGGCAAGAAGAGCAGGCTGCCGCTAAGTTTAACCCATTGGTTTGGTATATCTGGCCTGATCTTGATCATTTCATCAGTGGTTTCAGGAGTTCTTAATCACTTTCTTATTACGCCATTTGCCTTAGGTATCTCGCTTATTGGGGCAGTGTGGTATATTTCAGTGCGCCGGCGTTCATCATCTGATGGCGTGATTTTCTATAGTCACAGCCAGATTCTGTATTATTGGCCGATATGGCTGGGAGCCTTTGTGATTAGCGATCTAGTCGAGATACCAGGAATCGCCATGAGTATTACTATTGCTGATGTTGAAACCATGCTGGCGCCTCCTCAGATGGCATTATTTCATTTATTAGTGGTCGCAGTAGTCGTGTTTTTCACGAGCGTGAACATCAGAGGGGTGTGGGCAGTTGTCTTTGCTGTTACCTTGTTGGCAATGGGACTAACCTTAAGTGTGATGAACTGGTGGCCGCAGGTATTTCAGTATCTTGGTGGTTTAAGCCTTCACGCAGATCAAGGGTTTTACCGGGTAATGGGAGTAGTGCTTTTCCTTCCTTGGCTATTAGTGGTGTTTGTGTTTGATATCCGCCGTT
>MDTA01055861.1_pt1 | contig 15697 bp, 19 predicted proteins | sample 811151 | NCBI WGS metagenome assembly MDTA01 (sample SAMN05326648, study PRJNA326480) | marine metagenome | isolation source: seawater | place: Indian Ocean: South | collected 2010 | reverse complement strand
TATTAAAAGATTGAAAAATAAAGAAGAAACTAAGACAAAAATTTATTAATTTGACTATCTAACTCTTTTGGTTAGTTTGTAACCTATGAATTTAGTCATTGTAGAAAGTCCTGCTAAAGCAAAAACTATAAATAAATATCTAGGTAATGAATATAAAGTTTTAGCTAGTTATGGACATATTAGAGATTTGCCCTCTAAAAATGGATCTGTAGATCCAGATAAAAATTTCAAAATGGAGTGGGAAGTAGATAGTTTTTCAAAAAAATATCTCAAAGAAATTACTGAAGCTGCAAAAGATTCATCTAAAATTATATTAGCAACCGACCCTGATCGTGAGGGTGAAGCTATAGCTTGGCATGTGAAAGAATATTTAAATGAGAAAAAACTTTTGAAAGATAAAGAAATAGAAAGAGTAGTTTTTAATGAAATTACAAAAAAAGCTGTAATTCACGGTATTGAAAATCCAAGACAAATTGAACCTTTGTTAGTTGATGCTTATATGGCAAGAAGAGCTTTGGATTATTTAGTTGGGTTTAACATTTCTCCAATACTATGGACAAAATTACCAGGCTCAAAGTCTGCTGGAAGAGTCCAATCTGTTGCATTGAAATTAATCACTGAAAGAGAACATCAAATAGAATCATTCAAACCAGAAGAATTTTGGACATTAAGTGTGCAATTTACAGATCAAAAAAAACAAAATATTAAAGCAAGTATTAGTCAATTAGATAATAAAAAAATTGAAAAATTTACATTTCGAAGTAAAGATGAAATAAATGTTGCTATATCAAGTATCAATAAAAAAAAATTTAGTATTTCAGATATCACTAGTAAAATAGTGAGTCGTAACCCTTCAGGACCATTCACTACCTCCACACTCCAACAAACAGCATCAAGTAGATTGGGCTTTGGTGCGTCCAGAACGATGCAAATTGCTCAGAAACTTTATCAAGGTATTGAAATTGAAGGTGAAACTATAGGATTGATAACTTATATGAGAACTGATGGAACAAATTTGTCTAAAGATGCCGTCTCTGCCTTTAGAGATTATATAAAAAAAGAAATAGGTAAAGACTATGTGCCTGAAAATATTTTAAATTATTCTGGAAAAAAAGCTAAAAATGCGCAAGAAGCTCATGAAGCAATAAGACCTACAGATATAATTAGAACTCCTCAAAGTATCAGCAAATATTTAAGTACAGATCAAAATAAGCTATATGATTTAATTTGGAGTAGAGCCTTATCTTCACAAATGGAGCCAGCTAAATTTGATAGAAATACCATAACTTTTGCATCAGAAAATAATGATACGATTTGTAAAGCGAGTGGCTCTGTAATTAAATTTGATGGTTTTTTAAAAATTTACAATAATCAAAGTAAAGATGATGATGAAAGTATTTTACCGGTAATGTCAAAAGGACCTGTTAATATTGATTCTTTAATTGATGAGCAACATTTTACTCAGCCACCACCAAGATATTCTGAAGCTAGTTTAGTTAAAAAACTTGAAGAACTTGGGATTGGTAGACCGTCTACATATGCAAGTATCATTTCGACAATCGCTAATAGAGGATATGCAGAAATATCAAACAAAAGATTTTTTCCAACTGATAGAGGAAAACTTATTTCTGCCTTTTTAGAAAAATTATTTTCAAGGTACGTTGATTATAATTTTACAGCAGGTTTAGAAGATCAACTTGACGAGATTACAACAGGAAAAGAAAGTTGGATTAAAGTTTTGGAGCTATTTTGGAAGGATTTCAATAGTAATGTAAGTGAAGTTAAAGAAAAAAGAACTCGAGAAGTTTTAGATCTTTTGAATGATAGTTTGGGTGATTTAGTTTTTGATAAAGATAATGAAGGAAATATAATAAGAAAATGTCAACTATGTAATTCTGGTACATTAAGTTTAAAAAATAGTTTTAGAGGTGGTGCATTTATAGGATGTTCAAACTATCCCGATTGTAAATTTACAAGACCATTATCTAAAGCTAAAGCAGCTGCCCAGTCACAATTAGCTGAACCTAAATTTATTGGAAAACATAATAATGGTAAAGATATATATCTCAAAAACGGAAGATTTGGCCCATACTTGCAATATGAAAAAATTTTAGAAGAAAATATAGAAGAAGAGAAAACCAAAAAGAAAAAAAAAACAAAAAAAAAAACTAAATCCAATATAAATGAATTGCTTAAAAATGTTTCAATTCCAAAAGGAATATCCTTAGAAAGTATTGATATTGATAAAGCTAAATTTTTATGTTCACTTCCAAAGTCTCTTGGAATTAATCCAGAAAATCAAAAAGATATATTTCTTAATACTGGGAGATTTGGACCTTATTTAAAATGTGATAATAAATCTGCAAGAATCGAAAATGTTGAAGAAATTTTTTCCTTAGGTCTAAATAGAGCAATTACATTAATAGCTGATGCAAAACCTGGTAGAATGTCTTCTTCTATAATCAAGGATTTAGGAGAACATCCAGAAGATAAAAAACCAGTTAGAATTATGAAAGGTCAATATGGACCTTACATAAAATATAAATCTTTAAATGCCACAATTCCTGAAGAAAAAGATCCAACTGAAATAACTATGGAAGAAGCACTGATTCTTATTGAGAAAAGAAAAGAATACGATAAAACTAAAAAAAACAAAAAAAGGAAAAAATGATTAAAAAAATTTCATCTATATTAATAATAATTTTGCTTACAAGTTGTGCAACTATTCAAGATAAAATGCCAAAAAGAAAAGCTTGTACAGGTGAAAATAACACACTTGCTGATTTAATTTGTAAAAAATAATTTTTGCATATGAGTTTTGAGAAAAAAATTTTAGAATTAAAATTAGAACTGCCAGATGCAAAAGCACCAGCAGGAAATTATGTTGCAACAAAAATAGTAGGTAAATTTCTTTATATCTCAGGACAAATTTCTGTTTCTGCCGATGGTGAATTAATCAAAGGTAAAATTGGAAATGATCTTACAACTGAGCAAGGATATGAAGCTGCTAAAAGATGTGGCTTAAGTATTATAGCTCAAGCTAAAATAGCATGTAATGACGATTTATCTAAAATTAAATCATGTATAAAATTGACAGGTTATGTTAATTCAACCGAAGATTTTACTGAACAACCAAAAGTAATTAATGGCGCTTCAGATTTAATAGCATCAATATTTGGTGATGCAGGAATGCACACAAGAGCTGCTGTTAGTGCAAATAGTTTACCACTTGGAGTATCTGTAGAGGTTTATGCTATTTTTGAATTAAATTAAGTTATCTTCCAATACCAAAATATTTTAAACCAATTTTTTTAATTTTAGTTGGTGAAAAAATATTTCTCATATCATAAATAATTAATTTTTTGTTTTTAGAAAACTTTTTAAAATTAATTGATTTAAAGTCATTCCACTCTGTATGAATTATTACAAGATCTGAACCTGTAATTGACTCTTGAATCGTGCTTGAAAATTCAACATTTTTCAAATTCTTAAATTCTTTTTTTGATCCAGTGGGATCATAATATTTTATCTTGGCTCCTTTTTTAGAGAGATAGGGAATTAATTTTAGACTAGATGAATCCCTCATATCATCAGTATTTGCTTTAAAAGTTACTCCTAAAAATGAAATTGTTTTATTTTTGATTTTATTTTTCATTATCAAGTTTAGTCGTTTAAGTAATAAATGTGATCTTAGATTATTTGATTTAATTACACTTTTAATAATAGATAGATTTATTTTAAATTTATCAGCAGTAGAAACAATAGCTTTAGTATCTTTTGGAAAACAAGATCCACCATAAGCAGGGCCAGCTCTTAAAAATCTACTTCCAATTCTTTTGTCAAGACCAATACCAATTGAGATATCCTCAACGTCAATGTTTGTTTTTTCACACAAATTAGCTATTTCATTAATGAATGAGATTTTAGTAGCTAAAAAAGCATTAGAGGCATATTTAATCATTTCAGCTGCTCTTCTGTTAGTAGATACATATTTTGCACCTTTAGAAATTAATGGAGAATACAAGTTTTTTAGTATTTTTTTGGATTTATTATCATTTGATCCTACTACAACTCTATCTGGATAAATAAAATCTCTAATTGCTTCTCCTTCTCTTAGAAATTCAGGATTAGATGCAACTGAAAAAAATTTTTTATTTACTTTTCTAGATATAATTTTTTCAATTTCATCACCAGTTGTCACAGGAACAGTAGATTTATTTATTATAATTTTAAATTTATTTATAGATTTAGAAATTTCTTTTGCTGCGGAAAATACTTGAGTAAGATCAGCACTATTAGAATTTTTTTTGGTAGGAGTTCCGACGCATATAAAGACTATATCTGATTTTTTTATAGAGTCTTTTAAATTTGATGAAAAATTCAACCTTTTATTTTTATAGTTCTTTAAAACTAATTCCTCTAAACCAGGTTCATAAATTGGAATAATTCCTTTTTTTAAATTATCAATTTTATTTTTATCTTTATCTACACATATTACTTCATTACCTAAGTCGGAAAAACAAACACCACTTACTAAACCAACATATCCTGTTCCAATCATACATAATTTCATAATTTACCTATTACTTTAGAGGAATTGATATACCCATCCATTGTTCCACAATCAAGATACTTGCCTCCAAAATTATGTGCTATAAATTTTTCATTGTTATCAATTAATAATTGGATAGCATCTGTAATATGTATTTCGTTTCCTTTCATGGGTTTTAAAGATTTAATTTTGGAAAAAATTTTTTTTGGCAATATATATCTTCCTATAACAGCTTTATTTGATGGAGCTTGTTTAATAGATGGTTTTTCTATTACACCCTCTATATAAAAATTTTTTTTATTCAATTTTTTTTTTATTTTATATATGCCCCATCTTGAAACAGTATTTTTTTTTACTGTCATAGAGGCCATAACTGAGGATTTATATTTTTGATGAATCCTTATCATAGCTTTAGAGCAATTTTTTTTGATTATTAAGTCATCAGGTAATAACATTAAAAAATATTTATTCTTGATATATTTTTGTGTTCTGAGAACAGCATCTCCAGTGCCTTTTGGAATATTTTGATATACAAATTTAATCTTTTTTTTGTATTTTAATATTTTTTTATACTCATCAATTATTCTTTTATCTTTCTTTTTTTTTATAATTTTTTTGTAAAATTGATCACTATAAAAATATTTTTTTATCATCAATTTTTTTGAGGATATAATGAATATTACTTCTTTAATGCCAGCATTTATACATTCATCAAGAATATATTCAATTCCAGGCCTTCCATTAATGGGCAAAAGTTCTTTAGCAAAAATACTAGTTAAAGGTAGTAGTCTTGTACCTAGACCCGCTAAAGGAATAATTGCTTGTTTAATCATTTAAATGTTTTACTTATTAAATATTTAAATACAAATGAAAATTTTATTTAACAATAAAACATTAATTGAATCATTAAGGCCATTTAATGACTTAGGTTTTGTTCCTACAATGGGTGGAATACATAGGGGTCATTTATCACTTATAAATAAATCAAAAAAACTCTGTAAAAAAACAATTGTAAGTATTTTTTTAAATCCGAAGCAATTTAATAATAAAAAAGATTTTAAATCTTATCCGAGAAATATCAAAAATGATTTAAAAATTTTGAGAAAAAGTAAAAAAGTTGATTTTGTATATCTTCCAAAATTTAAGGATATATACAAAAATCATAATAAATCTAAGATTACTCTAGATAAAAAGGACAAAATTTTGTGTGCAAAATTCAGAATTGGTCATTTTGAAGGAGTTTTAGATGTAATGAATATATTTACAAAAATTATAAATCCAAAAAAAATATTTATGGGAGAAAAAGATTTTCAACAATTATACTTAGTTAAAAATTTTTTAGAAAAAAAGTATAAAACAAAAATTATTCCTTGTAGAACAATACGTGATAAAAATAAGATAGCATTATCATCAAGAAATATATTATTAAGCAAATCAAATAAAAATACAGCAGCAAAAATATACAAAAAATTAAAAAATATTAAAAGAGTTTTGCATAGTAAAAGAAATATTTTAGATTTTTTAATTAAGCAAAAAAAACAACTTGAAATTAATTTTAAAATTCAAATTGATTATTTAGAATTCAGAAATATTCAAAATTTAAAAATTACAAAAAAAAAAATAATTCAAGATTATTTATTGCTTACTACTTAAATAATGTAAGATTAATTGATAATGTTTAATTTACAAAAAGTAAGCTCCAACTCCTAAAAAAGATACAAATCCAATTACATCTGTGATTGTTGTTACAAAAACACTGGATGCAATAGCTGGATCAATATTCATTTTCTTTAATGTAAAAGGAACTAAAATGCCAAACAATCCTGCTATAATCATAGTTAGTACCATTGATATAGCAATAATAAATGAAAGTATATTATCTTGAAACCAAATTTGAACAATAAAAGCACTTATTGCTGCAAAAATAATTCCATTTAAAATTCCAATAGAAAATTCTTTGAATACTGTTGATGAAAAATTATTTTGAGTTAAATCGTTAGTTGCTATAGTTCTAACTGCGACAGCTAAAGTTTGCATACCGGCGTTCCCTCCCATAGAAGCAACAATGGGCATTAAGAAAGCTAATACTACCATTTGTTCAATTGTTGCTCCAAACAAACTAATGCACCAAGTCGCCAAAAATGCCGTAAATAAATTCAGTAATAACCAATTGAATCTTCTTTTTGTTTTTTTTACAACACCGTCTGTAATTTCTTCATCACCCACTCCGGCTAATCTTAATGCATCCTCCTCTGCTTCTTCTTTTAGAACAGTTAATACATCATCAGATGTGATCATGCCTACTAACTTATTTGTTTTATCTACAACACATGCTGAATTTAAATTATAGTTTTCAAATAAATTACCAACTTCTTCTCTATCCATATCAACTGGGATTAAAAAAGTAGTGTCATCCATAATTGATGACATTTTTGTTTCTCTGGCAGTTCTCAAAACTTTAGATGATGGCACAGTACCAATTGGCTTAAAATTCTCATCAACTATATAAATTTCTAAAAATTGTTCTGGCAAATCTCTGTTTTCTCGCAGATAATCTATAGTTTGACCAACAGACCAATTACTAGGAATTGCAGTAAATTCTCTCTGCATTATTCTAGCAGCACTATCCTCAGGATAACTAAGTCCCTCGAGTAATGCAAAACGATCTTTTGGTGGCAATGCTCCTAAAATAGAATTTTTATCTTTTTCATCGACGTTCTCTAAAATTGCTATTGCATCATCAGATTCAAGATTTTTTAATATTCTTACAATAGCTTCTGAGGAGAGAAATTTTATAATTTCAGATTGAACAGACTCATTTAATTCAATAAATACTTCTGGATCTATTTTAAAATTATTCAGTTTAATTAAATTTTCTCTGTCATTTTGACTAAGATGTTCAATTATATCAGCTGCATCAGCTGGATGCATTTCTTTAAAAGAATTAGTTATAAATAGAGCATCATTTGAAGCAATTTTATCAGTTACAACTTTGATATATTCTTTATTAAATTCAAAATTGACTTTTTTATCTTTAATTTTTTTAATTAAAGTCATAAATATTCCTGTTATTCAGTCGGATCTTTTAATACAAAATAGAAAGAATACAATTTTTAAATGAATATAGAGATTAAAAAGTCGAAAAATCCAATAAAATACAAGGATGCTATTGAATTTATGGAGCAACGTGTTTTAGATTTAAGTCAAGATAAGTCAAGAGATTTAGTGTGGATTCTTGAACACGAAGAAATTTATACAGCTGGAAAAAGTTATAAAAAAAATGAAATTTTAGATAAATCAATAAAAATTATTGAAACTAATCGTGGTGGAAAAATTACATATCACGGACCAGGGCAGTTAATTTGTTATTTTGTTATTGATTTAAAAAAAAGAAATAAAGACATTAGAAAATTTATATCATTAGTTGAGAAAACAATTATAGAGACTATCGAATTCTATGGAATAAGCACATTTGCAGATAAAGAAAATATAGGAATTTGGTACAATGATAAAATAGATATTAAAAAGATAGCTGCAATCGGTGTAAGAGTAAGTAAATGGATTGCGTATCATGGATTTTCAATAAACATAAACAATAATCTTAAAAAATACGAATCTATAATACCTTGTGGTATTAAAAATAAAGGTGTCACTAGTTTAACGAAAATAAACAATCAAGATTATAATGAATTAGATGATAAGTTAATTAAAATTTTTATTTCAAATTTGAAAAGTCAAGTCTTTTAATATTTAATAATTTTTTAAAATAATCTGGGAGTAAAGCTTTGTAAGTATATTTTTTGTCATTTATCATAAATTTAATTTGATAAGAATGAAGCATCAAATTTTTATTTATACCCTTGTTTGAAAATAAAGATTTATATTTATTATCTCCATATATAGAATGACCAATATTAAATAGTTGCTTTCTTAATTGATGTTTTCTTCCTGTTATAGGCTTCATCTCAACTAAACTTGAGTTTGAATTTTTATCGATAACTTTAAAAATTGTTTTAGCTTTTTCAATTATTTTTTTTCCATTATCATAACGTATTAATTTATCAATTAATTCTCCGGAATTTTTTTCTAATTGACCATTACATATTGCTAAATAAGTTTTATGTACTTTTCTTAATCTAAATAAAGAAGTAAGTAATTGTGCAGTTTGTCTATTCTTTGCCATGATAAATACACCAGAGGTATCTTTATCCAGTCTATGTACTGTATAAGGTTTTGTTCCTTGAAAAATTTCACTTTTTGAAAAAATATCAACAAGATTTTTTTTAGATTTAGTTCCACCTTGAACAGAAATTCCTGATTTTTTATTTAATACAATAAAATTGCTGTTATCATCAATTATCAAATCTTCATTTGATTTAATTACATCATTTGTTGGTAAAAATTTACTTTTTTTTAATTTTATTTTTTCTTTAAAATTAAAATTAAATAAATCTACCTCATCGTGAGTTTTAATTTTAAATGAACTTTTGACTTTTTTTTTATTTATTTTTATCTTTCCTGATCTTAATGTTTTTTCAATTAAACTTTGTGGAATATTTCCTAATTTTGATCTTAACCATCTATCAAAACGCATATTATTACACGTTGAGTCAACGATAAATCTCTTATTCATTATTGAAGGTTTATATTAGGCTGAAGCTGCTTTTTTGTCTTCTGTTTTTTCAGTGTTTTTAGCTGGTTCTTTTTTCTTTTTATCAACTCTTTTAGCCTCAACATCTCTGTCCACAAATTCAATTATTGCCATAGGTGCATTATCACCATATCTAAATCCTGCTTTAATTATTCTTGTATACCCGCCATTTCTTTTTTCGTATCTCTTAGAAAGAGTTTTTTTTACCTTATTAGCAGATTTAATATCTTGTAATGAAGAAATTAACATTTTTGTCGTTTGGAGAGTTTCTTTTTTTCCTAATGTTATTATTTTGTCTGCTTGCGGTTTTAAAAATTTAGCTTTTGGCAATGTAGTTTTAATTTGTTCATATTTTATTAAGGAATTTAGCATATTCTTTAGTAATGCCTTACGATGTTCAGAAGTTCTGTTTAACTTCTTGTTTGCCATTCCATGTCTCATTAGATTGCTTCCTCCAATTTTTTAGACATTTCAGCAATATTATCTGGTGGCCAATTAGGGATTTCCATACCTAAATATAAAGACATTCCTGTCAAAACCTCTTTAATCTCGTTTAAAGATTTTCTTCCAAAATTAGGAGTTCTTAACATTTCACCTTCTGACTTTTGCACTAAATCTCCAATATAAATTATATTATCATTTTTCAAACAATTCATTGATCTTACAGAAAGTTCTAGTTCATCGACTTTTCTTAACAAGTTTTTATTAAATTCTGGCTCAGTTGAAACTTCTTTTACTGGGGCTTCAACTGGTTCATCAAAATTAATAAACATTTTTAATTGATCTTGAAATATACGAGCAGAATAAGCTACTGCATCTTCGGCAGAAATAGAACCGTTTGTCTCAACTTCCATTGTGAGTTTATCATAATCTAGAGCTTTTCCTTCTCTGGCAGTACTAACTGAATATGAAACTTTTTTAACGGGACTATATAATGAGTCAATTGCAATCAAACCTAGTGGTGGTTCCTCAGGTTTATTTAATTCAGCTGGAACATAACCCTTTCCAGTATTTATATTCATTTCCATATGAAAATTTGTATTTTCATCTAAGTTACAAATAACTAAATCTGGATTTAAAATTTCAACATCCGCAACCGTTGTAATATCAGAAGCTTTTATTTCACCTGGACCTTTTGCGTCTAAAACTAATTTTTTAGTTCCTTCTGCAGAACATTTCAATGCTAAAGATTTAACATTAAGTACTATATCTGTTACATCTTCCCGTACACCTTTGATTGAAGTAAACTCATGTAAAACTCCATCAATTTGGATTGAAGTAACTGCAGCCCCTCGAATAGATGAAAGCAATATTCTTCTTAATGAGTTGCCTAATGTTAAACCATAACCTTTCTCTAATGGTTCTGCTATAATTTTTGCATGAGTAAGATCATCACTTATCTTCACATCTAATTTTGCAGGTTTAATTAATGATTTCCAATTTTTAACATTAACATTTTCAGTTTCCATTAAACTCTCCTTTTTTTTGGTGGTCTTGTACCATTGTGTGGCATCGGGGTTGTATCTTTTATAGATAAAATTTTAAAACCTCTTGCTTGTAATGCCCTTAAAGCAGTTTCTCTTCCAGATCCTGGGCCTTTTATTTCTACAGATAAGGTTTTCATTCCGTAATCTAAAGCTTTTGATGCTGCAGAATCGGCGGCTATTTGAGCAGCATACGGTGTTGACTTTCTTGATCCTTTAAAACCTTTTTGTCCTGCAGACGCCCATGAAATAACATTTCCATTTGTATCCGCTATTGAGATAATTGTATTATTAAATGTTGATTGTACATACGCAATACCATTTAATATATTTTTTTTAGTTTTCTTTTTTTTTGAGTAAGAACTTTTATTTACTTTTTTAATAGATTTTTCTACTTTTTGTTCTTTAGTTTCTGTTTTTTCTGTTTTTGCCATTTTTATTTTTTAAGTGGTGTTAATTTCTTTCCAGCTATTGCTATAGCTTTACCTTTTCTTGTTCGAGCATTGCATCTAGTTCTTTGTCCTCTCACAGGTAATTTTTTTCTGTGTCTAGATCCTCTATAACAAGCTAAATCAATAAGTCTTTTAATACTTAGCGAGTAATCTCTTCTTAAATCTCCTTCAACTTTAAAATTTTGATCTATATATTCTCTAATTTTCAAAATTTCATCATCAGTTAATTCATTTACTCTTTTTTCTTTTGGAATTTCTAAAGATGAACAAATTTGTTGTGAAAATTTATCTCCAATTCCATAAATATAAGTTAAGCCTATATGAACAAGCTTATTTTGCGGAATATTGATACCTGCGATACGAGCCATAAAATTGTGATAAATTGTGCCTTTTATATAAGAAGATCTTTCAAAGTCAACGGGTTAAACATTGATAAAACTGTCTATTTTTCGTGTTATTTCTTGTATTTCAAGAGTTCCATCTATCTCATGAAAATTTTTGTTTTTTGAGTAAAAATCTAAGACAGGTTTAGTAGTTTGCATATATGTGTCATATCTTCTCAGAATAGTACTTAACTCATCATCTGATCTTTTTTCTATAGTTTTTCTTTTCTCAATTCTTTTAATTATTGTTTCTTTATTTACATCAAGAAAAAAAATTAAATCTATCTTTTGGTCACTTTCTTTTAATAATATATCCAAATTTTTAGCCTGACTTAATGATCTTGGATATCCATCAAATATTAGTTTGTTTTTTTTTGCAGGATCAAAAATTAAAATTTTGATTAGTTTATTAACAATTTGATCACTGACAAATTTTCCATCATTCATATCATTTATTATCATTTTTCCGATATCAGTTTCTTTTTTAATTTCATCTCTTAACAAATCGCCAGTTGATATTTGAAAACCACTAATTTTTTTTACTAAATTTCTTGCCTGTGTTCCTTTACCAGCACCGGGAGGTCCAAAAAGAATGATGTTCACAAATTTTATCTTCCAAATTTTGTTTTCTTTATCAATTGCTCATATTGAGCACTCATAAGTCTAGTTTGTATTTGAGTTACAGTATCAATAGCAACAACAACAACAATTAGAATTGATGCACCGCCTAGATAAAATGGAATAGGATAATTGGCAATTAAAAATTCAGGCATCAAACACACAAGAGTTAAATATAAAGCTCCTATTGTTGTTAATCTTGTCAAAATATTTTCAATATATAAAGCTGTACTTTCACCAGGTCTTATGCCAGGTATAAAACCGCCATACTTTCTAAGATTGTCGGCAGTTTCTTTAGGGTTAAAAGTGATTGATGTATAGAAAAAAGTAAAAAAGATAATACCTGATGCATATAGGAGCATATATAGTGGTTGTCCTTGTGTAAAAAAAGAACTTAAATTTAAAAATGTTTCGTTATCAGAAAAATTAAAATTTGAAAAAGTTACTGGCAATAGCAATAAGGCTGAAGCAAAAATAGCTGGTATCACCCCTGCGTGGTTTATTTTCAATGGTAAATGTGATGACTCCCCACCGTACATTTTATTACCCATTTGTCTCTTAGGATAATTTATTAAAATTTTTCTTAAAGCTCTTTCCATAAAGACTACAAAAAGAATTGTTACAATTAATAAAATAAATATTGCTAAAATCATAATTGTAGAAACAGCACCAGTTCTACCCAATTCAAAAGTTGTTACTAAAGCTCTAGGTATTTCGGCTACAATTCCTGCGAAAATTATTAAAGATATTCCATTTCCGATACCGCGTTGAGTAATCTGTTCACCAAGCCACATTAAAAATATAGTCCCAGCCACTATCGTCGTTACTGTTGAAACTTTGAAAAAAATACCTGGATTAATAACTAAGTTTGCTGATGACTCTAATCCTATAGATAAACCATAACCTTGGACTGTTGCTAATAAAACAGTTCCATATCTTGTTATTTGTGTAATTTTTGCTCTACCAGTTTCACCCTGAGCTTTTAGATTTTTAAAATAATCAGATACTCCAGTTAATAATTGTACAATAATAGCAGAAGATATATACGGCATTATTCCTAAAGCAAAAATAGCCATTCTGCTAACAGCTCCGCCAGCAAAAACATTAAACATACCAAGTAACCCTTTTTGATTACTTTCCATTAATGTACTAAGTTGCTCAGGATCTATACCTGGTAAAGGTACAAACGTTCCAAATCTATAAACAGCTAATATGCCGATAGTAAAAAGTATTCTGTTTCTTAAATCATTTGAGGAAGATGAAGCGCTCATATTAAAATGATTTATTTTTTCAATTGAATTGATCCACCAATTTTTTCAAGTTTTTCAACAGCAGATTTTGATGCTAAGTTAGCTTCAATATTAACCTTATCTTTTATTTCACCTGAACCTAAAATTTTTAATTTTGTTGAATTTTTATTAATTATTTTAAGTTTTTTTAATAAAGATGAGTTTAGTATATCACTAGCTTTAATTGTTTTTTTATCAATATAAGATTGAATTTTTTCTAGGTTTAAAACAGCAACTTTTTCCAATGACATTGAATTAAAACCTCTTTTTGGTAGACGTCTATATAATGGCATCTGACCACCCTCAAAACTTTTAATTGCAACTCCTGATCTTGATTTTTGACCTTTAACTCCTCTTCCAGAGGTTTTTCCTTTCCCAGAACCAATTCCTCTACCTACCCTAATTTTTAATATTTTAATTTTTTGTCTGTTGTTTAATTTTGTAGTCATTAGCCTCTTTTTTCAATTATTTCTGATATCTTTTTATTTCTTATTGATGAGATCTGTTTAGGAGAATTTTGTTTCATTAAAGCCTTAATAGTAGCTCTTATAACATTATGTGCATTGGATGTTCCCATTGATTTAGCAACAATATCTCTAACACCTAACACCTCACAAACAGCTCTCACAGGCCCTCCAGCAATTATACCAGTTCCTTTTGAGGCAGCTCTTAAAACAATTCTACCCGAGCCATCTTTAGCTTTTACATCATGATGGATTGTTCTTCCTTCTCTTAAAGGAATATGAATAAGTTTTCTTCTAGCCATTTCATTTGCTTTTTTAATTGCATCAGGAACCTGTTTTGCTTTAGCATGAGCGATTCCAATTCTACCTGCTTGATTACCAACTACCACTAATGCAGAAAATCCAAATCTTCTCCCACCTTTAACAACTTTAGTTATTCTATTTATATGAACTAATTTTTCTAAAATATCGTCAGTTTTTTTTTCTTTATTATCCATTATTAAAAATCCATTCCATTTTTTCTTAAAGTTTCAGCAAATATTTTCACCCGACCATGATATTTATAAACTCCACGATCAAAAAATATCTTGGTTATTTTCTTCTCTTGAGCTTTTTTTGCTAATTTTTCAGCAACAATCTTAGATAATTCAATTTTGTTTACTTTAGATCCAGACTTGATGTCTTTTTCAATAGAAGATGCGGAAAGCAAAGTCATATTTTTTGTATCATCAATTATTTGAGCAGAAATATTTTTTGCTGATCTCGATATACATAATCTAAACCTATCTTTAGGTGCAACTTTTTTAACTTTGTTACTTACTCTAAAACGTTTTCTAATTCCTGTAGTTATTTTCATTATTTTTTCTTTCCTTCTTTTTTAAGAATATATTGTCCTTTTTCTCTAACACCTTTACCTTTATATGGTTCAATTTTTCTAAATGTTTTAATTTTTGATACAACAACTCCAACTAACTGTTTATCAGAGCCAGAGATTTTCAAAGTTGTTTGTTTTTCTACTTCTATCTTAATACCTTCAGGAATATCAAAGTTTATATCATGACTATAGCCCAGCTGTAAATTTAGTTGTTTTCCTTTTAAAGCCGCTCTATAACCAACGCCGACTAATTCTAACGTTTTTTCATAACCAGAACTTGAACCAATCACGGCATTATTAATTAAACTTCTGTTCATTCCCCAAAGTCGTTTGGTATTTTGATCAATTTTTTTTGGTTGTATTGAAATTGCTTTTCCTTCTTTAATTTCTAATTTGAATAAATCTAAATCTATATCTAAAGATTTCTTACCTAGTGGACCTTCAATATTTAAAATATTGCCAGCTAAAACCACTTTAACTTTATCAGGAATTACAATATCTATTTTTCCTATTTTAGACATAATTAAAATACCTTACAAATTATTTCTCCACCTACCTTTTGTTTTCTTGCATCCATATCAGTCATAACACCTTTAGGTGTAGATATTATTGCTATGCCTAAACCATTATTGATCTTAGGCAAACTATCTGCACTAGAAAATATTCTTCTTCCAGGTTTTGAAACTCTTTCAAAATTACTAATAACCGGACTCCCAGAATGATATTTAAGTTCAAGTGATAAAACTGGTTTTTTATCCTCTTCAGCAATTGTGAAGTTTTTTATAAAACCCTCATTTTTAAGTATATTCGCAATTTTTGTTTTGAAATTTGATGATGGTAATTCAACTTTTTTATGATTTCTAGCTTGAGCATTTTTAACTCTAGCTATCATATCTCCAATTGGGTCACTTAAACTCATATATTCCTTTC
>MDTA01126760.1_pt1 | contig 15702 bp, 15 predicted proteins | sample 811151 | NCBI WGS metagenome assembly MDTA01 (sample SAMN05326648, study PRJNA326480) | marine metagenome | isolation source: seawater | place: Indian Ocean: South | collected 2010 | reverse complement strand
GACAACAATTGTTCTTTAAAAAAACCCATTTTTTTGAATGTATTATCATATTCAGTTGTATAGAAAGATATGCTTCTATTAAATTTTTTTGCATAATCTGCCATTAAAGAAAGTTGAATACTTTGAGGAACAAAATTGTGCATTAATAGATCTGGATAAGCAAAAACTTTATTATTCATGATTTATTTTTAAAATTAGTTGAATATATATATATATTAATCTTATTTTATATAAAAAAACTAACAATTTATGACAAAAAATAATTTTTAAAATAATCAAAAATTATGAGTAAAAATCAAATTTTTCAATCCTTTTTAAAAAAAGGATTTAAAAAAAATACATCAGGTAGAAGTTTAAGTTTTTTTTATAAAAAGAAGAATAATTTTGAACCTGTAGTTTTTGATAAAAAAAAAATTTTGTTTATAAAAAAAATATTTAACTCTAAAAAATGGATTAAAGCCTTTGGAGCTAATTTTAATTTTAGAATTTGTCTCCATAAAAGTATCAATGACAAGTACCAAGAAATGGTAATTGTTCAGCGCAAAAATGCTAAAATTTTACCACACAAGCATAAGAATAGTGGGGAGACTTTAAATTTAATGCATGGGAGGTTAAAAGCAATCTTATATGATAAAAAAGGAAAAATTAAAAATATTCATATATTAGATTCAAAACAACCAAAAATATTTAGGTTACCTGATAATACATTTCATTCATATGAAATTTTGAGTAGTTATGTAATCTATTTAGAGACTAAAGCTGGGCCCTTCATACCTAAATCTAATTTTATTTTGATGAAGTAATAGTTTATGAATATATTAATAACAGGATCTGGGAACTATCTTGGCAAATACTTGATTAAGAAATTTTTAGAAAAAAATATAAATATTTTTGCAATTTCAAATAAAAAAATTTCTATAAAAAATAAGAGATTTCATCATATTAAACATCAATTATCCAAAAAACCATTTTTGAAAATTAAAAAAAAAATTGACGCAATCATTCATATTTCTGGACCATCTTTTAGGAAAGAAAATAAAATTGATGATTATATTTCTGGAAATATTTTATCTGCACTGAACACTGAATATATGAGAAATTTTTATAGACCAAGAGTATTATTTTACACTTCCACTAGAGAAGTATATGGAGATATAAGTTTAAAATCGTTGACTGAGAAAACTAAACGTATAAATCCAGGTGTGTATGGAATGAGCAAATATTTAGCTGAAGAAATTTTTATGCAAAATGATCCTACAGTTGTTCTTAGACTGCCATCAGTTGTTGGCAAAGGTAATCATGGCTGGATTAACAAAATTTATGAAAATCTTAAGAAAAATAGAAACATTAATTTTTTTAATATGAAGTTTAATAATTGTTCACATTTAAAAGATATTTACAAAGCTATCGAAACAATTCTTTTTTCAAAAAAAATTAAAAGCAATATATATAATATGAGTTGTAGAAATATAGTGATGTCAAAAAGTATAATTGAATTGATGAAGTTAAAATTAAAATCAAAATCAAAATTAACTGAAAAAAAAATTTATTTTAAGTGTAATAATTATACGATCAGCTGTAAAAAAATAAAATCAATATTTAAACCTATGTCAGTTCAAGAGACAATCAATGAATATTTAAAAGAAATGGAAAATTAAAAGAATGAAAATCGAATGGTGGAATTTTGGATTGAGTATAGGTCAGATAAATAAAAAATTAACAAAAGTAGTAAAGAAAAAGTGTATAAGTACTAGCATTTATACTCAAGAATTAGAAAAAAAATTATCAAATTATTTAAGTGTTAAACATGTCATTGCAGTTTCAAGTGGTAGTATGGCAACAGTCTTAGCTTTTATGGAGCTTAAAATTAAACCAAAAGATGAAATTATAATTCCAAATGTCGGATGGATATCAGTTATAAATGCCTGCAAAATATTAGGCGCAACACCTGTAATAGTTGACGTTGAAAAAGATAAGCCAATTATTTCTATAAATAATATTAAATCAAATATTACTAAAAAAACTAAAATTATCTTCCCAATTTATATGAATGGAAGAATCATTAAAATTGATAAAATTAAAACAATCTGCAAAAAAAAAAATTTATATTTAGTTGAAGATGCTGCACAGGCATTGGGGGTAAGATATAAAAATAAATTTGTTGGTACTTTTGGTGATATTGGAATCTTTTCAATGTCAATTACAAAGCTTCTTTCTTCAGGACAGGGAGGTTTTTTGGTGACTAATAATGATAAAATTGCGAAAGATTTATATATGATGAGCAGACATGGTTACAGAGATGTAAGAAATATCAAAGCATGGAATAAGTATGGCGGAAATTTTAAAATTTCAGATTTATGTTCTGCAGTAGCAACTATCCAGTTAAAATCATTCAAATCCATACTGCAAAAAAATAAAAAAAACTTCTCTTACCTGAATAATAAAATTAAAAATTTAAAAAATTTTATAGAACCAGCCTTTATTGACTTAAAAAATGGTGAAATTCCTCTATACAATGAGTATAAAGTTAATAATAGAAAGAAATTAGTAAGTTTTTTAGAAAAAAATAATATTCAGACAAGACTCTCTAATCCAAATTTTCAAAGAGTTAAATATATGAAAATTATTAAGGATAAATTTGGTTTAAAAAATTCTAAAATTCCAGAAAGAGATTTTTTGTATCTACCTGGTGGTCCTAACTTAAAAAAAAAAGAAATTGACAAGTTAACTTATTATTTAAACAAATTTTATTTAAAAAAATAAAATTTCAATTTAAAAATGAAAAATATTAAAAAAGAAAAATTCTTAGTTATTGGTAGCAACTCCTTCTCTGGATCGCACTTCGTAAATTATCTTTTAAATTTAAAATATAATGTTATTGGAGTAAGTCGATCAAAAGAGCCTAATAAGGTATTTTTACCCTATAAAAATTCTAAACATATTGATAACTTCAAATTCATACAATTTGATATTAATAAAGACGTTAGTCTTCTAAAAAAATTGATTATTAAAAAAAAAATTTCACATATAGTCAATTTTTCAGCTCAAAGCATGGTTGGCCAAAGCTGGGAAAACCCAACTCATTGGTATAACACTAATGTTTTAGGTACTATAAATTTTTTAAATCAGATTAAAAAATTAAAAAATATTGTAAAATATGTGCATGTTTCAACCCCGGAGGTTTATGGCTCAACACAAAAAAATTTAAAAGAAAGCAGATTATATTTTCCAAGTACCCCATATGCGATATCAAAAGCTGCTTGTGATATGCATTTATATAGTTTATTTAAAAATTATAAATTTCCTGTAATTTTTACTAGAGCTGCAAATGTATATGGACCTGGACAACAATTATATAGAATTGTACCAAAAGCAATATTATCACTAAAGTTGAATAGAAAACTCCACCTTGACGGAGGTGGAAAATCTAAAAGATCCTTCATTTACATAACTGATGTATGTAAGGCTACTTATAAACTTTGCAAAAAATCAATAAATGGGGAAGTTTATCATATATCAACATCGCGACTTATTAGTATCAAAGATCTAGTTGAAATGATTTTTAAATTAAAAAAAATATCACTAAAAAATCATGTAAAAATTTCCTCAGATAGAATTGGAAAGGATAGCCTTTATTCACTTAGTTCTAAAAAAATTAAATCAGAATTAAATTGGAAACCTGAAATTAATTTGAAAGATGGTTTGTTAAAAACATTAGAATGGGCTGAAAAAAATATTAATATATTAAAAAATCAACCAGATAAATATATACATAAAAAATGAAAATTTTTATAACAGGAGGATGTGGTTATGTTGGAACTGTGTTAACAGAGGCATTATTGAAAGATGGTCATGATTTGATAGTTTTAGATACGCAGTGGTTTGGAAATTATTTAAAAAAAAATGATAGATTGAAAGTTATAAAGGGTAATGTTCAAGATTTAAGTATTATAGATTTAAAAGGTATAGATACCGTAATTCATTTGGCAAACATTGCAAATGATCCTGGAGTCGAACTTAACCAAACTTTATCATGGGAGGTAAATGCTTTGGTTTCTCAACAATTAGCTGAAAAATCAATTGATAGTGGTGTTAAACAATTTATTTATGCAAGTTCAGGAAGCGTGTATGGAGTAAAAGAGGAGAATGAGGTTACCGAAGATTTATCATTGGTCCCAATTTCTGCTTACAATAAAACAAAGATGGTTTCGGAGCGTGTCTTATATAGTTATAAAGATTATTTGAAAGTTCATTGTATAAGACCCGCCACTGTATGCGGATACTCTCCAAGAATGAGACTAGATGTAAGCGTGAACTTACTAACAATGCAAGCACTTACAAATAAAAAAATAAAAGTGTTCGGTGGAAACCAAACTAGGCCAAATATAAATATTCATGATATGGTAAGAGTTTATCAACACTTTTTAAAAAAAGACAATATAGAGTCAGGTTTCTTTAACGCAGGATTCGAAAATATTTCAATTTTAGACATTGCAAAAAAAGTTCAAGAAAAAATCCCATCTCAAATAATAGTTACTAGTTCAAATGATCCAAGATCATACAGGCAAAACTCAGATAAACTTTTAAAAACAGGTTTTGAACCTAAGTTTAATATTTCGGATGCAATAGATGAAATTACTGAAAAATTTAAGGTTGGTGTTTTAACTGATGAAGATATTTACTACAATTTAAGAGTAATGAAAAAAATTTTATAGTTAGTGTTAATTTATTTATGAAATTAAAAAAACTTTCAAACAATTTAAGATTTTCAATAATAAAGATGTCTCAAGAAACAAAGTCGCCACATCTAGCTTCCTCGTTATCTTGCATAGATATAATAGCAACACTTTATGATTCTATTCTTAAAATCAATAAAGCTAATATAAATTCTAATTTTAGAGACCGATTTATTTTAAGTAAAGGCCACGCTGCAGCTGCATTATATGTCGCTTTGGAATATAAAAATATAATATACAAAAAAGAATTACAATCGTATACCAAATTTGGTTCATTACTCGAAGAACACCCAAGTCCTAAATTATCTGGAGTTGAAGCTGCTACAGGCTCACTTGGTCATGGTCTTTCAATAGGATGTGGTATTGCTCTTGCATCAAAATTAATCAAAAAAAAATTTATGACTTACGTGCTTATGTCTGACGGTGAGTGCAATGAAGGATCAGTTTGGGAAGCTGCTTTATTTGCCTCAGCAAAAAAATTAAGTAATTTGTGTGCTTTTGTTGATTATAATAAATGGCAAGCGACCGGCAAAAGTAAAGAAATATTAAAATTAGGCTCTCTAGCAAATAAATTTGATGAATTTGGATGGAATGTTTTAGAGATTGATGGCCACAATCATTATTCAATCAGCAATGCATGTAAAAAAGCAATCAAGGAAAGTTCAAAACCTACTATAGTAATTGCAAATACTATCAAAGGAAAAGGAGTTTCTTTCATGGAGGATGATAACAATTGGCATTATAGAATACCATCAAATGAAGAAGTTAAATTAGCTAAAAAAGAATTAAACATCTAATGAGGAACGAATTTGCTAAAACTATAACTGAGCTTGCACAAAAAAAGAAAGATATTGTTTTGTTAGCTGGAGATATAGGAAATAAATTATTTGACGATTTTAAAAAAAATAATCCAAAAAGATTTTATAACTGTGGAGTAGCAGAAGCCAACATGACTGGAGTTGCATCAGGTCTGGCAGCATCAGGTTTTAGGCCCGTAACATATACTATAACTCCATTTAATACTTTAAGATGTTTTGAGCAAATAAGGTTAGATATTTGTTATCCAAATTTGCCAGTAATTATAGTTGGGACTGGATCTGGTCTATCCTACGCTTCTTTAGGAGCAACACACCATTCAATGGAAGATATTTCTATTTTAAAAACTTTACCAAATCTCCAGATTATATGTCCAGGAGATCAGAAGGAAGTAAGAGAGGCTTTAATAAAAGCTTATGAGAGTAATAGACCGACTTATATTAGACTTGGTAAAAAAGGAGAGCCAATAGTACATAAAAAAAAACCAAAATTTCAGATTGGGAAATCAATTTTTATTAAGAAAGGTCATCATTTATCAATATTGGGTGTTGGTAACGCACTATCGATTGCTAATGAATGTGAGGAAATTTTAAGAAGTAAAAAAATTAGTTCTGACCTAATAAGCTTTCATACACCTAAACCAATTGATCATAAATTGTTAAAAAATCTTTTTAAATCAAAAAAATTAATAGTTGTTATAGAAGAACACGGATTAATAGGTGGTGTAGGATCTGGAATTCTTGAATGGGCAAGTGATAATGGATTTGACTCTAGGAAAGTTTTAAGATTTGGAGGTCCAGATAAATTTTTAACGGGGTGTGGAAATCAGAATGAAGCTAGAAATTTAATCGGTCTTACTGCAAATAAAATATCTAGCCAGGTAATAGATAAACTAAAAAAAAAATGATTGTTGGTTTTGATTTTGATAATACATTAATAAATTATACCAATTCATTTAAAAAACTTGCAAAAAGAAAAAAGATCGTTCCTGAAGAAATAAATATAGATAAAATTTCAATAAGAAATTACCTTAGAGATAAAAATTTAGAACATGAATGGACCATTTTACAAGGCGAAGTCTATGGAAATAGTATTATGCAAGCTGAAATTTATGAAGGTGTAAAAGAAGCTTTAAAATTTCTATTAAAAAATAACATTAAAATTAAAATTATTAGCCACAAAACCCAATACCCTTATATGGGAAAAAAAGTTGACCTACGATTATCTGCAAAAAAATGGATAGAAAAAGAATTATTGAACGAAATTTCTTGTATAAATTTTTCAGAAGCAGATATTTTTTTTGAAAATACAATTAATGAGAAAGTAAACAAAATAGAGGAACTAGGATGTAATATTTATGTAGACGACTTACCAGAAATTTTAGATCTACTACCTGATAAAATTCAAAGAATTTTATTTTCATCATTACCAAATGATAATTTAAAATATAAAGTTATGAAGTCATGGTCAGAGTTTGAAGGATTAATTAATTTAAAATGAATAAAATTTTATTTAAAAAAGCTCAATTTTTTTTGTCAACACTTGGATATGGTAAAATTAAAAGTATTAAAGAAATTAAAGATGGAAGAAATAGTCATGTTTATAAATTAAAAGTAGATCAATATAATTTTGTTCTGAAAGTTTATGGGGATAAAAAAAAACTTAGAATAAAAAGAGAAAAAATCTTTTATGAATATCTTAATAAAATTGAAAAAAACAATACAGTAAATCCCCTAAGTTTTAATGTAGGTCTGAACATGGCTTTATATCCATACATAAATGGTACTAAAATAAAAAAAATTAGAAATAACTATATAAAAAAAGTAGTAAATTTTATTAATCAGATAAACAAAAAAAAAAACTTTATTAACTTACCTTATGCGATAGATGGAATTAAAAATAGAAAAAACCATATAAAGCTTTGCCAGTATAAAATAAATCAGATGAAAAAAGTAAAATTAAAAAACGAAACAATGAAAGACTTTTCTTTTTTTTTGAATAATAAGATATTGCCTAAATTTTTAGAAATTAAAAAGTCTTTCCAAAATAAAAATCTATATAACTCATACATAACAAAATTACCAAAAAATGAAATGATTGTTTCGCCATCAGATTTTGGATTTCACAATATAATAAAATCCAAAAATAATTTTTTTTTTTTTGATTTTGAATATGCAGGACTTGATGATCCAGTAAAACTAATTTGTGATTTTTTCTGTCAGCCAGATCAATCTTTGACTGCTTTACAAAAAAAAATTTTTATCGAAAATTTATCTTTTAAAAATCATTCTTTTAAACAATTAGAACTTTTAACTAAAATATTTCTACCTTTTCATACATTAAAATGGTGCTGTATAATATTAAATGAATTTAAAAATGATATTAATAACTCTAATAAAAAATTATTTATTAAACAAAATAAAATTATGAAAAAACAATTGAGAAAAGCAAAAATTTACTTTAATAGAAATTTTAAAGATAAATAAATGGAAATAGATTTTATTAGCAGTTTACATAAAGCAACCAAAAGAGATTATCTTGCAAGAGTAAATGATAAAAAATATCCCAAATTTAAGGCTGCAAAACTTGCAAAAAAATGGGGTTACCACTACTGGGATGGAAGTAGAAAAATCAATTATGGTGGTTATAAATATATTCAGGGGAGATGGATTCCAATTATAAAAAAATTATGTAAATTTTATAATCTAAAAAAAAAAGCTAAAATATTAGATGTGGGATGCGGAAAAGGTTTCTTTTTAAAAGATCTAAAAGATTTTAATAGTTCTTTTGAAATTCATGGCATTGATATTTCAAAATACGCAATTAAAAATTCCCACCCAGATATAAGATCTAATATCTCTTTATCAAATTCTAACAAACTTAAATGGAAAGATAATTATTTTGATTTAGCAGTATCGTTTAACACTCTTCATAATTTACATAATTATGATTTATATAAATCATTAACTGAAATAGAGCGTGTTGCAAAAAAAAAATATATTTGTGTAGAAAGTTACAAAACTGAAATTCAAAAAATGAATTTATTATATTGGCAAGTAACTTGCGAAGCTTTCTGTACTCCAGAAGAATGGAAATGGTGGTTTAAAAAATCAAAATACAAAGGAGATTATTCTTTTATTTTTTTTGATTAAAATTTGTTAGAATAAAAGCTAACCGAGGATAAAAATATCATAATGAGTCATCAGTTATCATTTGGAACAAAAGTAAAAAAATATGAAAAAGTTAAAATTATTTAAAGCTTGTTATTTAGAAAACTTAAGACAAAATTTAAAAATAAAAAAAATTAAATACTCTGGCGATTTAAAGAAAGGCCAAGTTCTTGTAAAACTTAAATATAGTGGTATTTGTGGATCTCAACTAGGTGAAATAAATGGTGTTAAAGGTGCAGATAAATATTTGCCTCACTTACTTGGACATGAAGGATCTGGTATTGTTGAAAAAATTGGCCCAAAGGTAAAATACTTTAAAAAAAAACAGTTAGTAATTCTTCACTGGATGAAGTCTAGAGGTATAGAGTCTTTGGCACCGATATATTTTTATAAAAATAAAAAGATAAATGCTGGAAAAGTAACAACCTTTAATGAATATGCTGTTGTATCTGAAAATAGACTTACGCAAATACCAAAAGGATTAACCTTAAAAAATGCAGTTGTCTTTGGTTGTGCTGCAACAACTGGATATGGATCAGTTTATAACGATGCAAAAGTCAAACAAAAAAAAAATATTTTAATTTTTGGTGCCGGAGGAGTTGGATTGAGTATAATCCAATCTTGTAAACTTAAAAATGCAAAAAAAATTGTAGTTGTTGACTTAAAAAAATCAAAATTAATTTTTTCTAAGAAATTTGGATCTACAAACACCGTTATATACAGTGGAAACTTATCTTTACTTAAAAAAAAATTAAAAAGTATTTTAATTAAAAGTGAAATATATGATTATTGCTTTGATACTACGGGTGATACAAAATTAATAGAACTAGGTTATGAATTAATAGGAGCACAATCTAAATTAGTTTTAGTAGGAGTTCCTCATCACAAAAAAAAAATATCTATTAATACATTAGGAATTAATTTAGGAAAAAAGATTATAGGTTCAAAAGGTGGAAATATAAAACCTCACAAAGATATTTACAAAATCTTTACTTTATTTAAAAAAAACAAGATAAATACCTCAAAATTTTATGACAAAACATTTAAAATTAAAGATGTAAATAAAGCTATAAAAGACATGAAGAATGGTAAAATTTTAGGACGTCCATTAATAAGATTCTAAGACAAAGATTACTTTATTACAGTTTGAGCAATTTTAAAGAAACTATCTTTTGAAATATTATTTTGATTTCCATCAGTTTTTGCATGAATTCCTGATGCAATATGTGATAAAAAAGCACATTCTTTTAAAGAAAAGTTTTTTGTGGAATAAAAAAAAATAAAAGAAGCAAAAAAGATATCGCCACATCCTGTTGTGTCTTTAGTCTCAATAAAAACAGTCGGTATGTATTCAATTTTATTTTTATTACAAACATAACAACCTAAAGAACCCATAGTTACAATAAATATCTCGTAATTTTTAAAAATTTTTTTATTATTTATTAGTAATTTTTTTACATCGTCAGTTTTATTTCTAACGCTTAATCTGAATTCTGTCTCATCAATACAAACAATTTTTCCAACATTATATTTTGATATTAAGTTATAACCAAAATTTGAAGAGTTTGTTTGACAGTTAATAAGTAATTTTTTTTTGTGAATTGATAGAAATTTTATAAGTTCTTCAGTAAAATATCCATATCCATAATCAAAAATTATTACATTGTCAAAATTTTTTATAATTGATTTTGTTTTTTTTAAAAATTTCTTATTAGCTAAATTACTTAAATTAAAAGCCTCGTTGTGATTAATTTGGAATAATTTATTCTTGATATAGTTATCGATATATCTTTGTTTAATAATTATTTTTGTATTTTTTTCACTTATTGAATGAACTTTTGTTTTTTTATTAATATATTTTTTGAATATTTTTTTATTAAATGTGTTGTTGAACAAAATAGTTTCAGTATTTTCATAAAATTGATTTAAAAAATTTATTGGAAGTATAATACCACCTCCATAATCTTTATTTTCTACTATAGAAGAAGATATTGCGTTAGTTTTTTGAGATCTACCATTTACTGTTACGGTTGTGTGTCTGTCTAAAATTGGTTCTCCCATTATAAGATTTCTTAATTTATTTCTAGTAAATAAAACATTTTTTAATTTTTTTTGTAAATTACTAATATTTAATTTTTTTAAAAAATTGATTACCTTGTCGTCTAAAAAATTAAATTGTTCATTTAATATTTTGCTTGAAGATTTTAATTTAGATTGTGTTACAATAAATTTTCCCCCAACTTTCTTTATTGCACTAATTTCTTGTTTTAAGTTAATATCAGGATTGCTTATCAAATCTTCATAATCTTTACCTTTTATATAAAAATCTGGTTTTATTTTTAATATTTGTTTAACAGCAGTTTTATCATTGCTAATTATAACCTCATAAATAAATTTAATTGATTGCAGGACTTTAATACGATCTTTTAATGCAAAAGCAGGTCTGTTGCTCCCCTTATTTACAAATTTATCAGTTGTTACAGATACAATTAATTTATCACATAACTTTTTTGCAACTTTAAAATATTCAATATGACCAATATGCATAATATCAAATACACCGTGTACTAAACCAACTTTCAGTTTTTGGTTGACTATTTTTTTTTTATTTGTTTGTAAATATTTGGTGTTATGCACGAGACTAATTTATATTTTAGTTACAGTTTATATTGTTAGAAGCATTAAACATCAAATATAAATTTATATTTAATTATTAAACTTGTCGAATTAATTAAAAAATAATAGTTTAAATACAATTATCAGATAAGTTGATGCTCTAATTAAATTAGGAATAATCAAAATTAATAAAATGATTTATGTTTTAATTTCTGATGTGAGTAAAATTAACTAATTTATACAAAGAATGTATAGTATTAAGTGTGATAAAAATATTCACTAAATGACAATAACAAATAAAATAATAAATCATTTTAATAACTTCAAAAGACTTTCAATTATAAAATTAGATTTATTTATATTTTCGTTTTACTCGATTTTTCTAAAAAATTTATTAAGAAAAAAAATTATATTAATTTATAATAATAATTTAGCACCTCAAACATTTGGAGATTTTTTACACTTCTGTTTTTTAGTAAGATATTTTAAAAAAAAAAAAATTTTAGCAAAGGCAATATTAGTTAAAAAAAAAAAAATTAAAGAAAAAAAAATTATAAATAAATTTAATAAAAATTTTCGTATTCAACAAATTGAAATCCTAAAAAAAATAGGATGTTTGAATGAAAAAGAAGCAATAATTTGCAAAGGTATTAATAAACAAATTTTACGCGATACAATTAATTTTCATTTAATTTTTAAAAAAAAAATTTTATCAAATAAAAAAACATATGATAAGCATTTTAATTTGTTAACAAAACTCTTAAAAAATGAAAAAAAAAATTTTTTTGAAAAATTTTTTTTAGATAAAAAAGATTTTAATTCGATTAAATTTAAAAAAAAATATATAACATGGAACTTTAGATATAATACTAACTGGTCTGAGCAGTATAATTTAAATGAACATGAGTTTATAAAAATTTACAAATATATTAAAAAAAGATTTAAAAATTATCCAATAATGATTGTTTCAGATGTTGCTGGTTGCAATAAGGCAAAACAAATTTCCAAAAAAAATAATTTAAATTTATTGTTTAGCAAAAATTATAGCAAAGATTTTTTAGGAGATGTAGAGTTAGTTTTAAAATCAAAATTTTATTTGCAGTTTAGAGCTGGGGGCATGCTTATAGTTCCTATATTTACAAAATTACCATATTTGATTATTTCGTATATGTCGTATTTTAATGTACCTTTTTCTAGAAAAAAATATATATCTTGGCAAAGCAGTAAACAAAAAAGAATACTAAACAACAATTTTTCTTTTTTTGAAAAAAATTAAATTTTATGAAAATATTATTTTTAAGCCATTCTAAGGCAGAACAGGTTGAGCAAATTCCAAATTTTATGAAAACATATGGTGATGATGTGATAATAAATTTTGATAAAATAAGTTTAGATTATGTAAAAAGAATAAAAGTTGAATTTATAGTTTGTGATAGATATGAAAATCTTATTAAGAAAGATATCATAGAGCATATGAATGGAAAAATTATTAATGCTCACCCATCAATATTACCTCTTAATAAAGGTTGGCAATCAAATTTTTGGAGTGTGTACTATGATACAGCAAAAGGGGTAACAATTCACTATGTAGATGAGGGACTTGATTCTGGAGATATCATTGCTCAGGAAAATATTACTGTAAATAATACAGAAACACTAAGAAATCTTTATTACAAATCAAGAGCTGCAATGATAAAGTTATTTTTTGATAATTGGGTTAAAATTAGAAATAATAAATCAAGTAGAATAAAGCAAATACATGAGAAAGGAACAACTTATTATAAAAAACAATTTGATCCTATTTTTCCTCTTTTACCAAAGGGCTGGGATACAAGTGTTGAAGAGATACATAATTTAAAATTAAAAAAAATTATATAAAGTGAAATTAATTATACAAAGAATTTATATTATTTTGAACATCTATTTTAATAAGATTACATATTTTATTTGTTAAAAAATCATGGGAAGTTTGCTAAATAATTTTAAGATAATCTTTAAAGTTTTAAGCAAAAAACAAAAAAAATTTTTCCAGGTAATAATTTTATTAACGTTTGTTTCAATCTTATTAGACTTAGTGGGTATAGGGTTATTTATTCCGATCATTAATACTCTTTTTAATCAAGAATTATATTTACAAGAGAATATAACAAATAATTACTTAAGTTTTTTATCTCAGTTTTCAGAGATGAATACCTATATATTAATCTTCATTCCTTTAATTATAGTCTTTTTTTTAAAAACTATTTTCCAAATTTTTTTTACATGGATACAAAATTTATTTGTAAATCAAATTTTATATACCCAATCTACATCGTTATATAATCTCTATATTAAACAGGATTTTATGTTTCATTCTGAAATTGAAATTTCTGCAGCTGTAAGAAACATTTTGAGCGAAGTAAACAATTTTCAATATTATGTATTACATTTAATTAATTTTGTTGTTGAAGCTTCCTTAATCTTGATAATTTTTTTTATTTTAATTATATTTGAACCAATAATAACTATTTCTACCTTTTTATTTTTTTCTTTTTTTACATTACTTTTTTATATTTTTACTAAATCATCTTTTATTAAGTGGGGAGAAGGTAAGATTTATCATTCTAATTTATTTATAAAACAACTTTTTAATGGTTTTTCTGGAATTAAAGAAATTAAGATTTTTAGTGTAGAGGATAGATTTGCAGATATTTATGGAAAGAATATTAAAAAATACTCTGATTATATTTTATTGACTAGTTTTTTTAGCTCTATACCTAAAATTATAATTGAATTTTTAGCAATTATCCTAATGAGTATGATTCTTTTATTTTTTATACAAACGGGACAAGATTTAAATACAGCAATTGCTAAATTAGCAATATTCGCAATGATTATCTTTAGATTAATGCCTTCATTTAACCGTATGAATTTTGCATTGCATAATTTGAAATCTTTATCACCATCTATTATGACTGTATCAAACGACTTCACTAATTTAAGAAAAAATTTATCAGATATAAGTTCAAATGAGAAATTGACCAAAAAAGAATATAATTTTAACAATCACATAAAATTTGAAAATTTAAGCTTTAAATATAAAAATACCCAAAAATTTATTTTTAAAGACCTTAACTTAATTTTAAAAAAAAATTCAATGATAGGTATGTTGGGACCATCAGGATCAGGAAAAACTACTTTTGTAAATCTTATAACAGGTTTAATTAAACCAAGTGATGGACAAATATTAATTGATGATAAACAAGATATAAACGATGATGTATTTTCTTGGCAGTCTAAGATAGGATACGTTCCTCAGTCTATTTTTTTATTTGATGGAACAATAGAGGAAAATGTATCTTTTGGTTCAGACACTGGAAATATAGATAAAGTAAAGTTATTAAGTGCTATTAAATTATCCCAATTAGACGAATTTATAAACGAGCAAAAAGATGGTTTAAAAACCTTAATAGGTGAAAATGGCGCAAAAATCTCAGGTGGTCAAATTCAAAGAATAGGAATTGCAAGGTCTTTGTATAGAAATAATGAAATTTTAATTTTAGATGAATCAACAAATTCACTTGATGAAGAAACTGAAAAAAAATTCTTTAAATCTTTAATGAATTTAAAAGGAAATAGAACAATAATAATTATTAGTCATAATAAAGAAAATTTAAAAAATTGTGATAAAATTTACAATATTAAAGATCAGAAAATATTAGAAAATTAGTCTAAGTTTTATAGTTTTACTATTATATAATATTTTAAATTATTGTTCTGCCGCCATCAGCTATAACTATCGAACCAGTCATATATGACGATGAGTCACTACAAAGAAATAAGATAAGTTCATTATATTCGTTCTTTTTAGCAAGTCTTTTAAGTGGAATTACTTTTTTTATTTTTTTTAAAAATGTTTTATCTTGATGGTTGAATATTCCACCTGGCGCTATAGCGTTACACCTGACATTTTTATTTGCCCAATAGGCAGCCGTATATTTGGTTAAACCATTTAGACCTTGTTTAACTACAGAATAAGTAACTGGTTTTATAAAATTTAAACTTTTATATAAATCTTGATTAGGTGCAATTATACTTAAATCAGAGGATATATTTAAAATAACTCCCTTTTTCTTTGATGCCATTAATGAACCAAATATTTTTGTACAAATAAATGATCCATTTAAGCCAACATTAAGATCTTTTTTCCAAATATTTAAATTTAAATTCTCTAAAGAAAAATCATTGCTTTTTCCTTTAGGAACATAGTCTGATGCTGCGTTATTAATTAATACATCGACTTTTTTATTTTTTTTGACAATTTTTTTTGCAATCTTTTTAACTTGGTTTTCATTCGTGATATCACACTTATAGTATTGAATATT
>MDTA01011272.1_pt1 | contig 15704 bp, 15 predicted proteins | sample 811151 | NCBI WGS metagenome assembly MDTA01 (sample SAMN05326648, study PRJNA326480) | marine metagenome | isolation source: seawater | place: Indian Ocean: South | collected 2010 | reverse complement strand
CATTCAAAAACAGCAGGTCATCCTGAATACAAGCATTTAAATGGTATTGAAACTACTACAGGGCCGCTAGGGCAAGGATTATCCAATGCTGTCGGGTTTGCAATTGCCGAGCGCCATTTAAGTTCAATATGGGGTAAGAAAATATTTAATCACAAAACTTATGCCGTTGTAGGGGATGGATGCTTAATGGAAGGCATAAGTCAAGAAGCAATAAGCTTTGCCGGAAAGCAAAAGTTAAATAATTTAATAGTTTTATGGGATGATAATGGAATTACAATCGATGGGGCCGTTTCCCTATCCTGTATAACCAACCAATTAGATAGATTTAAAGCATCAAGCTGGTCTGTCTTTGAGTGTGATGGCCATAACCCTGATGAGATAAACAATGCTTTGGTGATGGCAAAAAAAAGTGAATTTCCGTCTTTAGTTCGTTGCAGAACCCATATTGGATATGGTTCGCCAAATAAACAAGATAGTGCAGCATCTCATGGATCTCCTCTTGGAGAAGATGAGATTAAAAAGATTCGAGTAATTTTTGAGTGGGATCATCCACCTTTTCATATACCAAAAAAAATAAAAACTAAATGGGAAGAGACAGGTAAAAGAGGAAGAGAGGAACGTGAACTGTGGCAAAAACGCCTTGGAAAACTATCGCGTAGAAGAAACGCAGAGTTTACAAGAATATTTAACTCTCAATTACCATTAACATTGCCAAAAAAATTAAGATCACTCAAAAAAGAAATACTCAAAACAGCACCATCTATGGCAAGCCGAAAATCAAGCGAATTGACTTTAAAATTGATTAACAGAGTAATTCCAGAAACTGTTGGAGGATCGGCGGATTTAACGGGATCAAATAACACTCTTACCGAAGGCTTAAATGTTATGGACCACCTAAATCCTATGGGTCGTTATATTTACTATGGAATTCGAGAACACGCAATGGCTGCGATAATGAATGGTATGTCATTGCATGGTGGAGTAATACCCTACGGTGGCACCTTTATGGTGTTTGCAGATTATGCCAGAGCGGCAATTAGACTTTCCGCTCTTATGGGTTTAAGAGTAATATATGTCATGACTCATGACTCAATTGGTTTAGGAGAAGACGGTCCAACACACCAACCTGTTGAGCACTTGTCCATGCTTCGAGCAACCCCAAACATACTTATTTTTAGGCCAGCAGATGCAGTTGAAACAATTGAATCTTGGGAGATCGCCTTAAACCATACTACTACTCCATCAGTTCTGGCCCTGAGTAGACAAAATTTGTCTCCAGTACGAACTAAATACTCGGCAAAGAATTTAGTAGGCCAAGGAGCGTACGTTCTTAAGAACTCCATTGGAAAATGTAAAGTAATTCTATTAGCTTCAGGTTCAGAAGTTTCTATTGCTCTACAGGCAAAAGTAAGCTTGGAAGAAGCTCATATTGGGACTCGCGTGGTATCAATTCCATGTTGGGAACTTTTTGAACAGCAAGACACCAAGTATAAGAAAAAAGTTTTACCCAGAGGTCCAATCAGAATTGCCATAGAAGCAGGGGTACGACATGGTTGGGACAAATGGCTTTTCGGTGAGAGGGGTAGTGAAAAGAAATCTTTCTTCATTGGAATGGAAGGATTTGGTGCATCCGCACCCGCTAATGAACTTTATGAAAATTATAATATAACTGTTAAACATATCGTATCAAAAGCAAAGGAAATGTTAAACCGATAGTGGTACTACGGAGTTTTACGTGATTAACTCTATTAGACATCAGTCATTAAAGAATAAAAATGTTTTATTAAGAGTAGATTTAAATGTTCCTTTTAGGGATGGAAAAATACTCGATGATACGCGTATTAAATCTGCTATTCCGACATTAAAATTAATACTAAAAAATAAAGGTCGCCCAATAATATTATCACATTTTGGCCGTCCAAAAGGTCATATTAGTCAAGCACTTAGTCTTAAACATGTTTTACCAAGCCTGATTAGCCATTTAGGAGAAAATATAATTTTTTGTGATGCGGTCACTGAAAAAAAAATAAATTCTTTTATTAAGAAATCTCCAACCAATACAAGTATTTTGCTCGAAAATACACGTTTCTTAGCAGGAGAAGAAACTAATGACCCTAATACAGGGCAAATGCTAGCAAATCTTGGAGAATTATTTTGTAATGACGCATTTTCGGCTTGTCATCGGGCTCATGCGTCAACAGTTGGTGTAACAGAAGTACTCCCCGGATTTTCTGGATTATTGCTCGAAAAAGAACTTTTAGCTCTTAAAACCGCATTGCTGAAACCCAAAAGACCAACTGTAGCGATTGTTGGGGGTTCAAAGGTGTCAACCAAAATAAGCCTATTGGAAAACCTTGTCAAAAAAGTAGATGACATAATAATAGGCGGAGGAATGGCAAATACCTTTTTTCTTGCCGGAAAAAAAGAAATTGGAAAATCGATCTTTGAAAAAGATTATATTTTCCTTGTCGACAGAATATTGGATCAAGCAGATAAGTTTCAATGCAAGATTCATTTACCAATCGATATAGTTTGTTCATCAAAATTTGTAAGGGGTACGAAGTACAGCGTTTATAGCAGTGAGTCTTGCCCTCCCGACAAACTCATACTTGATTCTGGCCCTAAAACAGTACAAAACATTAAAACCGTTTTAGAGAACTGTAGTACCTTAATTTGGAACGGACCTCTTGGTGCATTTGAAATTCCACCTTTTGACAAAGCAACAAAAGAGGTGGCAGAATTTGTAGCACAGTTAACGAAGAGCAAAAAAATTAAAAGTTTCGCAGGGGGTGGAGATACGGTATCAGCACTTAGGTCTGCTGGTGTTTTTGATGATTTCAGCTACGTATCAAATGCAGGAGGTGCTTTTCTTGAATGGCTTGAAGGAAAAAAACTGCCCGGGCTTAATGCGTTGGAATCGCCATAAAAAGCATTAAGAAAATAACATATGACCTCATAGTTTAGATAAAGCTTAATATTATAGCATTTTAATGATATCTTTCTAAAAACATTTTCTTTTTATTAAAAATTATGTGATAAGCCAGTTATTAGATCTTGGAGTGAAATTATAATGAGAATTAAAAGTATATTAGCGATATTATGCAGTTGGTTTTTAACATGCTACTTCGTGTTTTCAGCACTCAATGGACAATATGGATTGTTTAACAAATACAAATACCAAGCGCAGGAGATAGCTTTGCGCAATAATCTAAACGAAAAGAAATTACAAACATCACAGTTGGAGAAAAAGGTACACCGTCTCTCCGAAAAATTCCTCGACATTGATTTACTTGATGAACAGTCTCGTAAACTTTTAGGATTAGCTAAACCAAACGAAATTATTATTCAACTCAACTGAGAATCGGCTTTCCATAAACTAATTATTAGGATAGACTATAGTAGTTTAATATTAAACTAATTTATAAAAGTAATGACAAGTAAAAAATTGACGGAAACTAACCTTTTAGAGCTATACGAAAAAATGCTCGTAATTCGACGATTTGAAGAGAAAGCCGGACAACTTTATGGTATGGGACATATAGGGGGCTTTTGCCATCTATATATTGGCCAGGAGGCTGTAGTTGTCGGACTAGAGGCAACTACGAAAGAAGGAGACCAAACTATAACATCATATAGAGATCATGGTCATATGATCGCATGTGGCATGGATCCGAAGAGAGTGATGGCCGAATTAACAGGAAAACAAAATGGATACTCCAAAGGTAAAGGGGGATCAATGCATATGTTTTCAAAATCGGAAAATTTTTTTGGAGGACACGGTATTGTTGGAGCTCAAGTTCCAATAGGTGCCGGACTGGCATTTGCAAACAAATATAGAAAGAACGATAATGTCTCATTAACATACTTTGGAGACGGAGCCGCTAATCAAGGTCAAATATACGAAACATTTAATATGGCCTCTCTCTGGAAACTACCAATTATTTTTGTAATAGAAAATAATCAATATGCAATGGGAACTTCGCTAAAAAAGGCCTCTTCAACGCCAGCTCTATATACTAGAGGAGAAGCATTTGGGATACCAGGTCAAGAAGTTGATGGTATGAATGTTCTTGATGTCAGAGAAGCAGGAACAAAGGCAATGGTCCATTGTAGAAAAGGTAAAGGTACATATATACTCGAGATGAATACATATAGGTATAGAGGTCACTCCATGTCTGATCCAGCTAAATATCGGACAAGAGAAGAAGTACAAAAAATGAGAGCAGAACGAGACCCAATTGAATCGCTCAGAGATACTCTCATTAATAACTTTAAAACAACCGAAGAGAAACTGAAGACGATTGATAAAAAGGTAAAGGTTTTGATATCAGAGGCTGCAGACTATGCTATTGAGAGCGAAGAGCCAAGGCCTGAAGAGTTATGGAGTGATATTTACATTACATAATTGAATTAACAAAATGAAATAAGAAGTAAAAACTGAGAACATTAATGCAGATTGAAATATTAATGCCAGCCCTTTCACCTACAATGGAGGAAGGCACATTGGCGAAATGGATAGTGAAAGTTGGAGATATAATCACAGCCGGTGATATTTTGGCCGAAATTGAAACAGATAAAGCTGTTATGGAATTTGAGGCTGTTGATGAAGGAACAATTTCTGCCCTGCTTGTTGAAAATGGAACAGAGTCAATAAAAATCAACACACCAATCGCTACAATAACTTTGAATGATATGAAGGAACCGTCTGTACTAAAGTCGGATCCACAAGATAAAAAAGAAATAAAGCCCCGTAAAGAGGATCAAAAAGAAAAGTTATCAAACGAAAGCACTCATATACCTATACCCAAAAATTCTGATTCCGAAAATCTAGACAATCTGGATTTTAAAAAAATTTCGGTAAGGGAAGCTATTAGAGATGCTATGGCTGAAGAAATGCGATTAGACTCAGATGTCTTCCTTATAGGTGAGGAAGTAGGAGATTATCAAGGTGCATATAAAGTCAGTCAGGGTCTAATTGATGAGTTTGGTAGTAGACGCGTCGTTGATACGCCTATAACTGAACACGGTTTTACCGGATTAGGAGTAGGAGCAGCCTTTGCCGGCCTCAAGCCAATAGTAGAATTCATGACATTTAATTTTGCCATGCAGGCAATAGACCAGATAGTCAATTCAGCAGCAAAAACTCTTTATATGTCTGGTGGGCAAATGAACTGTCCTATTGTTTTTAGAGGTCCAAACGGTGCTGCTGCCCGCGTAGCAGCTCAGCACAGTCAAGACTTCTCTTCCTGGTACGCATCAATTCCAGGATTAAAAGTAATTCAACCTTTTTCAGCAAGTGATGCTAAAGGATTACTTAAATCAGCAATTCGTGATCCAAATCCAATTATTTTCCTTGAGAATGAGTTGTTATATGGAGATATCATGGACGTGCCGATTTCTGAGTCGGTTTTGACCCCCATCGGCAAGGCAAAAGTTATTAAATCTGGTAACGATATCACTTTAGTCAGTTTTGGTATTGGAATAAAACACTGCCTGGCCGCCTCAGAACAACTAGAAAAAGAGGGTGTATCAACAGAAATAATAGATCTTCGAACATTACGTCCAATGGATAAAAAGACGATTATCGAATCCGTAAAGAAAACAAATCGTTGTGTAACAGTTGAGGAAGGTTTTCCAGTTTGTTCTATAGGTAATTACATTGCAGCCTTTCTCATGGAAGAAGTATTCGACTTTCTTGACGCGCCAGTACTAAATTGTAGCGGAAAAGATGTTCCGATGCCATATGCAGCTAATTTGGAAAATTTAGCACTTGTAAGCGTTCCTGAAATTATAAACAAAGTAAGGGAAATAATATGATAAGGAATTCTATGTAATGTCTGAGAGTATACGCATGCCAGCCCTTTCTCCAACAATGGAAATCGGCACTTTACTTAAGTGGCACGTCAAAGAAGGCGACAAAATAGCCCCAGGAGATTTGATCGCTGAAATAGAAACTGATAAAGCAACCATGGAATTTGAGGCCGTCGATGAGGGAATTATATCAAAAATTGTAATACCCGAGGGTACCCATGATGTTAAGGTAAACGAAATTATAGCTGAAATTTCAACGGACGATGAAGCTAATGCGGTAGGCGAGCAAGAAAATGTTAATAGAGGACTATCTCTAAACAAAAACTCTCAAGTTATTGATAAAAATAGGATAATTCAAAACGTTGAAAAACGGATAAAAATATCACCATTAGCCAAAAACATAGCAAAGTCTCATAATATTGATCTCACTCTGATATCTGGTTCAGGGCCAAATGGTAGGATAGTTAAGGCCGATATTCTTAATTTCATTAAAAGTAAGCCGTTAGATTCATCACCAGAGGAAGATTTCAAATCGGCTAGACCACCAAAGAGCAGAACTCCATCCGATACTCAAACGATACCCCTAAATGAAATTGAAAGACTTTATCATAACAGAAGTTACGAAATAATAGAACTGACTAGTATCAGAAAATCGATTGCTAAAAAATTAGTAGAATCTAAACAGACAACACCACATTTTTATCTCAGGCGTTCAATTAACGTCGATAAACTATTGAAAATTCGAAAAGAATTAAATGATGAACTAGAAAAGGAAGATATCAGAATTTCAATAAATGACTTTGTAATCAAAGCGTGTGCTAAAGCCTTGAGGGACAACCCTGACTGTAATTCAGTATGGGCAGACGACAAAATATTGAAACTAAATCAAGTAGATATTTCTGTAGCAGTAGCGATTGATCAAGGCTTAATAACGCCAGTTATCCATGATGTTGACCTGAAAAATCTTACTGAAATTAGTATAAAAATGAAAGAGTTATCAAAAAAAGCGCATAGTAAAAAGCTACAACCCTCGGAGTATTTAGGAGGTGGTTTTTCAATATCCAACTTGGGAATGATGGGTGTTGAAAATTTCGATGCGATTATTAATTCTCCCCAGGCTTCAATATTAGCAGTCGGTACCACAGTAAAAAAACCGATAGTTGATCACATAGGAAATATAACTATAGCTAACATGTTATCTGTGACCTTATCAGTAGATCATCGAGTAATAGATGGTGCTACAGGAGCAATATTTTTAGACTCAATAGTGAAAAACCTCACTAACCCATTTAACTTACTTTTATGAACGCTCTTAGTCTAAACTCAATTAATTTAAATTGTGATCCATTTCACTTGAAGGTTGATCGCAGCCTGATGTGCCCACTACTCGGGCAGGAATACCAGCAACTGTTTTAAACTCTGGTACATTGGATAAAACAACAGAACCAGAAGCAACTTTACTGCATCTTCCAACAGAAATATTCCCCAACACAGAAGCCCCCGCTCCTAACAAAACTCCATCTCCGATTTTAGGATGACGAAGACCTTTTTCTTTTCCGGTTCCTCCGAGCGTGACAGAATGAAGCATAGAGACGTTATTTCCAACTATTGCGGTTTCCCCAATTACTATGGAGTGAGCATGATCAATCATTATGCTATTACCTATTGAAGCATTGGGATGAATATCAACTCCAAAAACTTCTGACATCCGCATTTGAAGAAAAAAAGCGAGGTCACAATTGTCTAGTTTGTAAAGATAGTTACTGAGCCTGTATGCTTGAATAGCTTGAAACCCTTTGAAATATAACAAAGGCTCCAAGTACCGGGAGCAAGCCGGATCTCTCTCTTTTACAGCAATTATGTCTAAGCAAGCGTTCTCGACCAAGATATTCTTTTTTTTATATGAACTAAGGGCAAGTTCGTAGAGCCGTTTATTACTAATTTCCGATGAACATAGTTTACTCGCTAAACGCCAAGCAAGTGATGACTCTAAAGACTTATGTTTTAAAATAGTAGACTTTAAAAATTTTTTAATCTCTTGTTTCCTTAATGCTATTTGCTCTGCCTCATTACGTATCAGATCCCAAATTGAATTTTTATTGGCTGATATTTTTTGCTGCTCGTGCTCCAATTCTATCTCCAATCTTTCACTTTATGTTGTCCTTAAATCTTCTTACATAAAGACATAAATTAGTTCAAAGCAAAATGTTAAGTAGCTTTATACTAATCTTGTCTAATCGCACGTAATTTCAAGACCTCTCGCTTATGCTGATTAAAATCCTGGGAAAATGTATGGCTTCCAGAACTGTTTAAAACAAAAAAAAGATAGTCAGTGTCAGCAGGGTTTAACGCCGAGTGTATTGCTGCTTGACTCGGGTTACAAATTGGCGAAGGAGGCATTCCAGTGCGTCGGTACGTGTTATAATCACTATTTAGTTTAAGGTCTTTTTTAGTTAACTTTTTACGAATACTCGTGTTACCGAGGTCAATACCGTAGGAAACTGTTGGATCCGACTGTAATCTCATACCTTTTTCTAAACGGTTTGTAAAAACAGAAGATATTATAGGCATCTCCCTAATATTAGCAGCCTCCTCTTCAATTATTGAAGCCAGTATTAAAGCATCGGCCTTTTTCAACGATCTGGGAAATCGTTTACCTTTATTTTCCCATTCTTTATCTAGAATTTCTATTTGCCGCCTTTTCATAATATCTAATAAATCGCTTGCCTTTGTCTTAAAACTCACCAGGTAGGTATCAGGCGCATAACTTCCTTCTGTCAACCCTAAGTTTTTAACGTCATTCTCAAGAAAATTTAATTCTTCAAATAGTTTATTTAATTCCCAGCTTGTTATACATTCTTTAACATTGACATAATACTTTATTGAATCCCCATTTGCTATTTTATTCAATATATCTTTAATAGAAAGATTATTTGTTAAAATATACTCACCTGGCTTTAGTATTTTGTCTAGGCCGTAATAGGTCGCACCATGTATAAAAACTGTAGAACTAATTATAGCATTATGTTGCTTTAATCTCTTGGCTATTGATCTTGCGGAGTCACCTTTTTCAACCTTAAGAATAAATTTATCAGGCACATTCTTATAAAATAAAACGCCAACTTCAATATGCAAAACTATTACAAATATTAAAACTGCCATTGATAAGCACGTAGTACCAAATTTAACAAGTAGCATTCAGACGTCTAATTTACCAAAAATTAATGCAGCATTTGTACCTCCAAAACCAAACGAATTTGACATCGCATATTTTACCTTATGATTCTTTTTTTTGTTTGGTACAAGGTTTATCCAAGAAGCAGTAGACGGATTTTGTAGATTTATTGTTGGTGGCACGACCTGATCCCTGATACTCAAAATCGCAAAAATGGCTTCAATAGAGCCGGCAGCACCAAGTAAATGACCTGTGGCTGACTTGGTTGAAGACAATGTAAGATTACTAGTAGGGTTACTGAAAAGCCGTTCCACTGCAGATAATTCTATGAGATCGGCGGCCGTAGATGTTCCATGGGCATTGATATAATCAAGTTCACTCGCTAAAAGATTAGCATTATTGAGTGCTGCCTTCATGGCTCGATATCCCCCATCGCCATCTTGAGATGGAGCGGTTATATGATGTGCGTCGCCAGTCAAACCATACCCCAATACCTCAGCATAAATATTAGCGCCTCTTTCGAGCGCATGACTAAGCTCTTCGAGAACCACAACGCCAGAACCTTCACCCATCACAAAGCCATCTCTATCTTCGTCGAATGGACGTGAAGCGGTCTCTGGTGTCTCAGAGTATCTTGTTGACAAAGCTCTACAAGCATTGAAACCAGCTATTCCTATCTCTGTTATTGGACTCTCTGAGCCACCTGCTACCATTACATCTGCATCACCAAAAATTATAAGCCTTGCCGCATCACCAATGGCATGAGCACCGGTAGCGCAAGCAGTCGATACTGCATGGTTAGGACCCATGAACCCATGTTCAATAGAAACTTGGCCAGAAACTAGGTTTACCAGTGACCCCGGAATAAAAAATGGTGAAATTCGTCTTGGTCCTTTTTCTTTCAATAAAATGGCAGTCTCAAAGATTGTTCCCAAACCACCAATGCCCGAACCTATTATAACTCCAGTCCTATTTTTGGCCTCCCGATCAATGGCGCTCCAACCGGAGTCACTAATTGCCTCATTAGCAGCGGCAATACCATACATTATAAAAGGGTCAACTTTTCGTTGTTCTTTTTTCTCTAAAAAGTTATCTGGATTAAATGTACCGTTCGAACCGTCACCATATTCTATTTCGCATGCATACGTTGTTGCGAAACCAGCACTATCAAATTTGGTAATCGTATTTGAGCCAGATTTTCCTGAAAGAATTGCTTTCCACGTTGCCTCAACTCCCGTCCCTAAGGGCGTTACTGCACCAATTCCAGTTATTACAACTCTACGCACAAAGACGCTCTCTTACTGTTATTTAAAAATGTATGCACCATAGAAGACCTAATCTCAACTTTAAAAGGTGGTCGGGTAACTATTTAAGAGTTTTCATTAATAAATTTTACTGCATCTCCAAAGGTTTGAATATTTTCCGCAGCATCATCTGGTATTTCAATACCAAACTCTTCTTCAAATGCCATTACCAATTCAACTGTATCCAAACTATCCGCCCCAAGATCATCTATAAAGGAGGCATTATCTGAGATTTTATCCTCCTCGACATTAAGATGCTCCACAACAATTTTTTTTATTCTTTCCGCAATATCGCTCATTTACAAACCCTCTCATTCTTTTTTTTCATTATCTACGCTCTACAACAGCACACCATTAAACTACAACAAATACATAGCAATATAAAAATCTATAACATGCTAAATTATTAATTATTAATCCCATATTCAACTAATATCTATGTCATATACAAACGATTTGCTAAAGGCGCAATCCTTATCTTTGAATTGTGCTAATATATAAGTTTACTTAAAATTTGACCCTATAGCATCGCCATACCGCCATTTACATGCATTGTCTGGCCAGTTATGTAACGCGCTCCTGATGAAGCCAGAAACAAAACCGCTTCAGCAACATCATCAGCATTGCCCATATATTTCATTGGAATATTTTCCAATATCTTAGCCTTTTGGTCATCAGTGAGTTTATCTGTCATGGGAGAGCTGATAAAGCCAGGCGCAACACAGTTCACAGTTACCCCACGATTTGCTACCTCTTTAGCAACAGATTTGGAAACGCCAACCAGTCCAGCTTTTGATGCCACATAATTCGCCTGTCCTGGATTGCCAATTGATGCGACAACTGATGTAACATTAATTATACGACCCCATCGAGTTTTAATCATTTGCTTCAATACGGCTCTCATCAATATCATTGAAGCTTTTAGATTGACGTTCATAACTCTGTCCCAATCATCATCTGTCATTCGCAAGAAAATATTATCTTTTGTTATCCCGGCGTTGTTAACCAAAATATCTATTCCATTCATTTTAGCATCAGCTTCTTCTACTAAAGTTTTTGCATTTTTTGGATCATCTAGGTTTGAACAAACCATATGAATATCCGTATTCAATTCATTTACTAAACCTTCTAGAGCCACTTCTCTTGTTCCTGATATACATAGTTCACAACCATTTTTGTGCAAAAGCCTCGATATTGACGCACCAATCTCTCCACTTGCCCCCGTAATTAAAACCTTTTTATTTTTGAGTTGCGTCATCTTTAATCTTCTCCATTGTTGATATTATTTCTTCGGGAGCTGAGACAGAAATTGTTTGGACTTCGTTCACCGTACGCTTTACCATACCCGACAACGATTTACCCTCACCTAATTCATAAAATTTATTTACTCCCTGAACATTCATATAATTTATGCTCTCCCTCCAACGCACCATTCCAGCTACTTGATCAATCAAGCATTTTTTGATTAAAACGGGATCAGCGATATCCTTAGCCTGGGTGTTCATTACGACTGGAATCATTGGCTTAGAAATACGTATCGACGACAGAGCTTCTCGCATCACTTCGGCCGCAGGGTCCATTAACTTTGAGTGAAATGGGGCGGACACGTTTAACGCCAACGCTCTTTTGGCCCCTTTAATTTTTGCAAAGTCCATGGCTCTTTCAACTGCATCCTTGTAACCAGAAATTACAATCTGTGCAGGGTCATTATCATTTGCTATCTGGCAACTGGTGGAAGTGGAAGCCTCATCGACTATTTTTTGGACCTCATCAAAAGTCAGACCTAAGATGGCAGCCATGCTCCCCTTGCCTTCGTTATCACAAACCTGCATTGCTCTCCCTCTAATTTTTAAAAGTTTAGCAGTATCCGCAATTGTAATTGCATCCGCAGCACAGAAAGCTGTGTATTCTCCTAAAGAATGACCTGCGACAAAATCAATAGAACTTAATTCGAAGCCTTCTGTTTTTAGAGCTACTAATATGGCCATAGAGTTTGCCATGATGGCTGGTTGGGCATTTTCGGTTAAGGTGAGTTCCTTGAGATCGCCTTCCCACACAAGCCTTGACAAATTTTGATCTAAGGCTTCATCTACTGACTCAAATACTGCTCTAGCCTCAGGGTAGGCTTTTGCCAACTCTTTTCCCATTCCAATTTTTTGTGATCCCTGCCCTGGGAAAATAAACGCACTTTTCATTTTGTTTCCTAATCATTAGTTATATGTTTCACATCAGTATTAAAAGCCTTAAGTTATCATAATACCTCAAAAATAAGCTTGGAAATTTACTCTTCTGTTCCTATTACCTGACAAGGAGTCAAAAGATTTCGTTATTTATCATATTTTTTTTTATTATTTTTATTCTTTACTTGCAATTAGATATTGATTGTGCTTAAACGCAGACGCTTGACTACGTATATTAGCATGGCGCTTACAAAGACAGAATGCAAACCAAATATTAGGTTTTTGAAGCTCACAATAAAAGGACACAACTATGGCTCTTTACGAGCATGTATTTATATCTAGACAAGATCTTTCGACATCTCAGGCCGAAGGCCTGATAGAACATTTTTCAAACATATTGAAGGAAAACGGCGGCCAGGTCATAGATCAGGAGTATTGGGGTCTCAAAACTATGGCCTACAAGATCAATAAGAACAGAAAAGGTCATTATGTGCTGTTGAAAACAGACAGTAAACCGGCGGCAGTTCATGAAATGGAAAGACTTATGAGACTTCACGAAGATGTAATGAGAGTTTTAACAATTAAAGTGAAAAAACATGAAGACGGTCCATCAGTTATGTTACAGTCAAAGGGAAAGAGTGACGAAAGAGTTGTAAAAAAACCTAGGCAGGAATATTAGGAGCAATAATGCAAAATAAGCCATTCTTCAGGAGAAAAAAATCGTGCCCGTTTTCTGGAACAGATGCGCAGGAAATTGATTATAAAGATGTAAAACTTCTACAAAGGTACATCTCTGAAAGAGGTAAAGTGGTGCCCTCAAGGATAACTGCAGTGTCAAATAAGAAGCAAAGAGAAATGGCGACGGCTATTAAAAGAGCTCGTTTTCTATCGCTAATACCTTATGCTGTAAAATAAGGAAAATTTGATGGTTCAGCTTGTTTTATTGGAAAGAATAGCAAAGTTAGGTGGAATTGGGGATATTGTTAACGTAAAACCTGGTTACGCGAGAAACTTCTTGTTGCCTGGGAAAAAGGCACTTAGGGCTTCGGCTGAAAACATCAAAAAGTTTGAGTCAGAACGAAAGCAACTTGAGGCTAAAAACCTTGAGTCAAAGAAAGAAGCGGAAAAAATCCAATCAGAGATTCAAGGTATGATTCTCACAATCATAAGATCAGCTTCGGACTCTGGGTCGCTTTATGGATCAGTAACAACTCGGGATGCAGAACAAGGGTTAAAAGAAAAAAAATTAATTATTGATAGAAAACAAATTGTTTTAGAGAAACCAATAAAAGAGCTTGGATTACATACAATATCGATAAGTTTGCACCCTGAAGTGGTAGCTACTGTAGAACTTAATGTGGCTCGCTCGGAAGAAGAGGCAGAGATTCAAAAAACAGGAAACGCTGTCAAAGATAAAGAGGCAAAAGAAGAGGCAGAATTAGAATTTGATATATCTGAACTTTTTGATGATAAAAGTACTGCCGAAGCAATTAGTAAAGAAAATGATGATGTAATTGAAGAGGGCGACAAAAATACGACGGAAACGGCTGAATCGGAACCTACTGAAAAAATAGAAGTAATTGAGACAAAAGACTCAAAAAAATAGATTATCCCCGCAATTAACATTCTGTGAATAATCGTTTCCTGTGCTAATAGTAATAGTAGAGGAGATTCGATGGCTGACGGTAATAATATTCTGGAAAATATTGACTACTTGCCTCACAATGTAGAAGCAGAGCAAGCACTTTTGGGTACCATTTTAGTCAATAATGAGGTGTACGAAGCTGTATCACCAATAGTTCAATACGAACACTTTTTTGACCCAGTTCATGCCCGAATATTTGAAATTATATCACAAAAAATTCAAAAAAATGCCTTAGCGTCACCAGTAACAATAAAAACGTACTTTCATGATGATCCAGCGCTTGCTGAGCTTGGTGGGCCCACCTATTTAGTGAAATTAGCAAGCTCTGCAATATCTAATTATGCCGCTAAGGAGTTTGCTGAATTAATCCGAGATATGTCTTTAAGAAGGAGCTTGTTAACTGTAGCAGAAGAGATATCACAAAAAGCAAAAACGGTCGAGATAGACAATGATCCGGAAGATCAAATAGTAGAAGCTGAGCAAGCTTTGTACAATTTAGCAAGTAAGGGAAAGGAAGATCAAGGTTTTAAACCATTTGTTAAGGCAACTACAGAGGCAATAGAAATTGCTAATAAAGCATACAAAAAAGAAGGTAGCTTATCCGGGTTATCGACTGGTCTGATCGATTTGGATAAAAAGCTTGGTGGATTAAATGCGTCAGATTTACTAATTATTGCGGGAAGGCCCTCGATGGGAAAAACTGCTTTAGCAACAAACATCGCCTATAACATAGCCAAAAATTCAAAAAGAAAGCATTCGAATAAAGATTTCAAAGAACCAAAAAGCGTTGTGGGTTTCTTTTCGTTGGAGATGTCATCAAGTCAATTGGCTGCCAGGATATTATCAGAAGTGTCAAAAGTTCCATCTGATCAAATTCGGAGGGGTGAAATGACAGAAGATGAATTTCGTCGATTTGTTGAAGCCGCCCAACTACTTGAAGACTGTTCTCTTTTTATTGATGATACAGCTGCACTCCCAATATCAACTTTAGCAGCTAGGGCCCGAAGATTGAAAAGAACTTACGGTTTAGACGTATTACTTGTTGATTATCTTCAGTTGATACGTTCAACGTCTTTTCGAGATAATAGAGTAAATGAAATATCTGATATCACTCAAGGGTTGAAGGCAATTGCAAAAGAATTAGATATTCCAGTAATAGCGCTATCTCAATTATCACGGCAGGTCGAGTCGCGAGAAGATAAAAGACCTCAACTATCAGATCTTAGAGAGTCGGGGTCTATAGAACAAGATGCCGATGTTGTTATGTTTGTCTTCAGAGCTGAATATTACAAAGAGAGAGAGAAACCAGGTGAGGATGATATTGAAGCAACTCTTAAATGGCAAGATGAAATGTCCCAACTACATGGCAAAGCAGAAGTAATAATTGGAAAGCAGAGGCATGGCCCGATTGGAACTGTGGAGCTGTCTTTCGAAAGTCATTACACGCGTTTTGGTAATCTGGCAAAATCATACCCTCGAGGAGACAACTCAGGTTAAGTCATTATGAAGTCAGGTATTTTAAAAATTAACCTAGCTGCAATTGTAAATAATTGGAGATATCTTAGAAATAAAACTACTCCAAAAACGTG
>MDTA01022139.1_pt1 | contig 15705 bp, 11 predicted proteins | sample 811151 | NCBI WGS metagenome assembly MDTA01 (sample SAMN05326648, study PRJNA326480) | marine metagenome | isolation source: seawater | place: Indian Ocean: South | collected 2010 | reverse complement strand
TATTTACATTTATGCGATTTCTACCACTATACTCATGATGTCGTAGCATCTGGTAGTGATATGCGAAGGGTGCTTCATATCGGCCCATGTGATACACCTGGAGGTATGGCAAAGGTCATGAATATCTTAGCAGAAAATCCACCAGATGGGTGGAAAAGTGAAATGATAAGTTCTCATTCAGGTTTAGGAGTTTTTAGAAAAATCATTATTTGGAGAAAGGTAAGGGCCTTTTTGAAAGAAAATAAAAATAAATTTGATATTGTACACATTCACTCTGCGGCAGGATTTTCATACCGAAGAAAATTAAATTTAGCAAAATTGGCCAATAAACTTGAAATTCCAACTATTATTCACATACATAGCGGTCAATTTGACAAAATGGCAGAGAAACGGAAAACTATCAAAAAGGAACTTCTTCCCTTTACGGTAGTCGTTTTGAACAACTACTGGAAAGACAGATTACAGCCTATTATTGGAAAATGTTCTGTGATTTCAAATCCTATTGATCCCAAAATAGAGATTGGCGATTTTGAAAAAAGAAAGATAAAGCAACTTCTTCTTCTAGGCAGGGCAGACCCAGTAAAAGGACATGATTTTGCATTCAAAATAGCTAGAGAGCTTCGTAATAATGGATGGGAATTGTTCGCCACAGGTACGGAACATAGTGAAGAAGGAATTACTGGCTTAGGATGGATCAGTGAGGAGAGAAAATATCAATTGTTGAAGGATAGCACTGCTCTATTAATTCCATCCCAGTTTGAAGGTCAACCAATGGTTATGTATGAGGCGATTAAATCCGGATGTCAAGTAATCGCTTCTCAAAATATTAATGAAATTCCGGATTGTATTTATTCTGCTCCTCACAATGATTTACAATCATGGATCGAAATAGTTGAACAAATTGAACCATTAAGAGAAAATAATATTTCAGAATTGCACTCAATAGGTCTAATAAATAAAAAATGGTCCGAATTATATTCAAAAATTATAAATGATTATAATTCAAGTAATGAATGAAATTTGGAAAGGTAAACCTCCCTAAATTGAGAAGCTGTGTTCTCTAATTGGACTCTTTTATTTCTCTGATTCAATAATGCCTCGGATAATAATTGGGAATTACCCCATTCAACAGAAATGCCTAATTTTTCCCTTTCACAAATTTCTGCCATCAAACAATTACTGTTTACAATACTTGGAATACCAAGTGAAGCTGCATCGAACATTTTGACTGGTAATGCACCATCATTGATGTTACCTCTAGCAGGATCATATAATGCATACATTACATTGGTTTCTTTCAATAATTTTTCTAAATCTTCTTTTTGATAAGAACCTTTTATGTCATATTTTATTTCGTATTCCTGTGAAAAGCTTTCAATAATTCGCTTGGCCTTTTCCCATGATGTACCATCACCTGCAATCAGTAACTTTGGACGTTGGACTTTTGGAATAATCTGAATTGCCTCCAAAAGTAATTCAATACTATCTACATCCCTAATTCTGCCTATATGCGAAACTGTCCAACTGTCCTCGTTTGGGAGTGGAATCTGAATTGCTTTAATCGGTCTATTTTCTACAACTGTTGATTCAAAGCCAAACGAAGTTAACCATTCCTTAAATCCAGGATATTTCCCGTTTTCAATTGACCCACTACTAGTTATAATCAAATCAACATTGGTTAATTTATTTAGAAAATTCTTTTTCATTCTACGACTTGCTATTTGACGAAAAAGAGAATTTGGATTAGGCATTAATATCCATGTATGTTGAAGGTCGTGCATATCTACAACCAAAGGAATACCTAGTAATTTTTTTATTGAACATCCAACTTTAAGGGTATCTGCATCATGGCAAATTATCACATCTGGTTTACTTTTACTGATCAATGAAATTGCTTTTTTAGTGAATTTTCTTAATCCCAAGGCAGTCTTTACCAATCCGCCATAAGGTGATTTACCCAAGTGATATCGGGAGATTAAGACTCCGTCTATTTCAGATTCCTGTTCTGAAAAATGTTGACGGTCATATGCATGGATAGTCACACAATGACCTGCTTCGACTAGCCATCTGGCTGAATTTATCACCCTGGGATCTGGGTCACAGGCATTTGTTACCACCATTGCAACATTCGCCATATACGTTGGTAGATGTACTTCGTCAAGACTGTTTTGATAATATCTGGCTCAATTCATCAACAATCTTTTCCCATTTGTAGTTCTTCTCTGCAAAATCTCTGGCTTCTTTTTGCAATTTTCTAAGTTCATGATGTTTGATATTTTTTATCCAATCAACTGTCGATTGAATGAAATGGTTTTCATCAAATAATTGTATCCAGTCACCTGAATTTTTGATGCGGTGACCTGCATGATTAATACCACAAACCACCATTCCACTTGCTAAATATTCTGAGCGTTTTAACGGACTTGCAAGACGCCAAATCTCACTATCGGGCATTGGAAGAAACCCAATATCATATTTTGAAAGATGTTTCGCTATATCTTCTGCATCGCTTTGTTCATAAAGATTCAAACCTTTAATATTCATTTTTTTAATTTTATCAAAGATGTTACCTTTTCCATGTAAATTTAATTCTGCTTTTATTCCGTCCTTTTTCAATATTAAAAATATGTCAATCAATGACATAATACCTCTATTCTTATCTATTCGTCCATGATAACTTAATTGTAGAGTTTCTAATTTCTCTGAATGAATGAATAATTCTGTATCAACCCCCGCCGTAATTATGATCGTAGAATTTGGATTTAATCCTGTATGCTTTACTACATATGTTCGATGCTCATCTGAAACAACACACCCTAAACGATCTGGCCTAGATTTGAGTAATTTCCAACTACGTTTCCAAAAAAACCATTGTAATTTAGATAAAAAATTGCCGTCTGCAGGGGGGCTTCTATCCATTAGAATCCATGGCACCCTTTTCATTTCTAAAATTGGGATCAATTTACTGGCTACACGCCAATCTAAAATTGCAACTGATTCTTCTAAATCCTCATATTGCTTGATCCAACGACTCATTTTCTGAGATAATATAATCGATTTTAATCCTGGTAAAGCTTTAATTGGTAGACCAAAATGTTCCCATTCACAATGATTATGGCTGCCTTGTTCATCTGGGTTAACAAATATCAGTGAATGACCGTTTTCAATAAGTCCATTAGCCAATGAGATTTGTGTTGTAGAACACATGTCACTCATCAATCGACCGGTAAACCAAATAATCTTCATAGTTAATTCACATCATTTCCAATCGTTCTAAGACAAGCTCTTCAATACCAGTTTCGAAACTAACTGTAGGATTCCAATTCAATGTATCTTTTATCCTGCTAATGCTTGCCATTGAATGACGAATATCGCCAATTCGTTCAGGGCCATGAATTGGGGTAATGAATTGGAAGTCATTTTTATATTTCTTTAACGCCAAATTTATGCTAGAAATCAAATCAAGCAGTGTTATTTTGGTCTGTGTTGCAACATTGTAAACATGAAATTTTTCAGCTTGCCATTTTCCTTTCAACAATGAAAAAATAGCATTGCATACATCGTCAACATGAACAAAATCCCTGGTATGTAGGCCATCTCCATTTATTTGTGGAACAACACCGTGTACCATCATATCAACAAATTTGGGAATCACTGCCGCATAAGCACCATCGGGTGTTTGTCCTTTTCCATATACATTAAAAAATCGTAAAGCAGTAGCCTTAAAACCGTTACTTCTTGCATCTAAAATCTGTTGTTCATTTATCCATTTTGATTCAGCATAAGGTGATAAAAATTGTCCTGCATCATCTTCATCAAGAGGTAGGTTTTGGGCATCTCCATAAACCGCTGCACTTGAAGCCATGACCATCCTTTCTATACCAAAACTAGCACATGCTTCAATTACTTTCGATGTTCCATCAACATTGACACTCATAGTTTCTTTAGGATCTTTCATTGAAATAGGAACTGAAACTTGAGCCGCTAAATGAACTACTAGATCGCACCCCCGTATGGCTTTATGCAATATCTCCTCATCCCGAATATCACCTATTAAAACCTCAACACCCATCGAACCTAATTTATCTGATGTTTCCTTAAGTCCTGTAGAAAGGTTGTCCAAGATTTTAACTTTCCATCCTTTTTTTAAGGCTTTAGTAGCAAGAGTGCTACCAATAAATCCTGCACCTCCAGTGATTAAAAGAGTCCCCATGTAATCATATAAACACTTGATGATTACATATTCTTCGGTAAAAAAAACTGGGATTCGCCAATCTTGGTATGTCTTCAAAATTTACCAAGAAGAATAACATTCGCCAATATGACAATAATGTATAGTCAACGAGAGAATAACATGCAGGGCGAGGAAGTGAATAAAGATACTTCCCGTATTTTTAGATTGCAAAGAGAAATCCACCGATTACGTAATTCTCCCTCCTTAAGATTGGGCGCTCATATCACTGATGCGATTAGAAAACCATGGAGAGCCCCTTTTCTTATTATTACATTACCTTTCATGATGTTGATTATTGGACTTGAGCTTATTGGATTTAAAGCACAACCTACTGCTCTTTTGACGAATTCATCTGGTAGATTGATTACTAAAGGCGATTGTATTGTAATGTTCCCAACAAATGGAGTTGGATTTGGGCATTTTACTCGTATGTTGGCTATAGCAAAACGAATGAAGAAATTAAATTCAGAATTAGAAATTATTTTCTTCACAACAATGCCTACATTGCATTTACTAAAACCATATGATATCCCTGCACATCATATTGCAGGACCTAAATATTTCAATGAAATGAGTTCGGAAGAATGGAATGGACTCCTTGAAGAAGAATTGACATTATGTTTTGAAACTCATAAACCTTCCATGTTCATCTTTGATGGCGCATTTCCGTATCGAGGGATGCTACGAGCAATACAAAATAATTCAGAAATAAGTAAATTTTGGATGAGGCGAGGTTCATTCAAAAAGAATTCATCAATCCCTGTTGATAGTATCGAATATTTTGATGCTATTATTCGCCCTGAAGACAGTGTTGAAATCCAAAATGAAGAAATTCAACATAATGTAGAAGTGATTAAATGCCCTCCTATCGTGATATTAGACTCTGATGAATTGTTGACAAGAGAAAAAGCTCGCTCAAGATTAGATCTCCCATTAGATGCTATTGTTGTTTATGTTCAACTTGGGGCAGGCGAGATAAACAATATTGACAGTGAAATCCGACTTACCATTGATGCTTTATTACAAAATCCAGATGTACAAATAGTAGTAGGTGAATCATTGATAGGTAAAAGAATAGATATTGATTTACCTCGTGTGAAAATACTTCGAGACTATCCCAACTCTATCTACTTCAATGGCTTTGATGCAACGGTACAAGCAGGCGGTTACAACTCTTTTCATGAAACTAGAAACTTCGGATTACCCGCTTTATTTTACCCTAATATGAAAACTGGAATGGATGATCAATTAGCAAGATGTAAGGTTGCAGAATCAGAAGGATGGGGAATTGTTCTCGAATCTAGAACTGAAAACAACATTGCAAAAAACTGCACTAAATTATTAAAACTTGTAGGCAAGAAAGTAACTCATACAACTGAATGTGGGGCACTAAATATTGCGTCTAAACTGCTTAAGGAGAATTAATTATGAATTCCGGATGGGAACTACCAAAAAAAGCATTTCAATGGATTGAAGAGAACATCCCAACAGGATCAAACATTGTTGAATTAGGCAGCGGCCATGGATCTATAAGACTATCAGAAAAGTATAATGTTTGGTCTATTGAACATGATGAAACATGGCTAAATATTTCTTCCGGCACCTATATCCATGCAGAAATTGTCCCTTTTTCGGTAAACGGTGAGAAAGGTCTTTGGTATAATGCTGAAAAAATAAAAAATGCTTTGCCTGATGAATACGCTTTATTGATTATTGATGGGCCGCCAAGCACAATTGGGCGTAATGGAATCCTGGCTTATCAAGAACTGTTTAACTGGAATTGCTATATTTTAGTTGATGACACTCATCGTGTTGAAGATAAATTCATTGCTGATGAACTATCTTCTCAAAAATCATTAAATCAAAAGTACTTTACAGAGTATTTTGAACAAAATGGAACAAACAGAGAATTTATTATTCTCTCTCCGAGATAGGTGATTGGATGCCGATGGAAAATTCTAGAACGCAGTTCGCCACTCACGAGGCAAAAGAATTGCATAGAATTCGTTCCTCTTTCTCATTTAGATTCGCGGTATTACTAGCAGAATCCTTCCGTAATCCATTAAAATTAATTCTTCTCCCATTTACAATTCCAAGAGAGTTAATTTTCCGTAAGCCTAAGCGGCTTATTCCAATAAGTATCAATCCAAATTCTATCATTATAGTAGGTATTGACACACGAGGAAAAATGTGGTCGGAAAGAGCAATGAAACTGGCAATTGAACTTCAACGTTTTGACTCAGATTTACGTATTTGTTTACTTACTACGAGTGGTAAGATATTGAAAGATCGTGTTGGAAAATTACTACATTATAGAATCCCCCGACCGCGTTCTGTTGAATCAGGTCGCAGAGATTGGAATCTTACGTGTGAGCGTTTACTCTCCACAATTATTCACTTACAAGAAGCTAGTAGAGTTGTATTTTTAGGAGATTACCTTTACAGTGGTATCCGCCATTCGCTCAATAGTGCACCATCTGATATTCATTTGCACTGGATGAATTCAGGCAATAATCAAATAGGACTTGATAAAATTTCAGTTAAAAATACAACTTCAATTTTTGAAGATGCTATGTCTACTAATGGAATTCAATCAGAAATATCAGAGTCTACAATTCAAGATCATCTAAATCTTCGACTAGATCAAAATATTCTAGCTCATTTACAACTAACTTCATCCGCTCTAAATCTATGGGAAGATTCTCTAGAGAAAGCAATAAAAACAAGCAAAATAATCACTGCTAGTCACAAAAAATATGGTTTTCTTTCTGAAACAATAGATATTCCAAGGCATATTCAACCCTTCCATACTCCAGGTTTTCATTTCAGAATAATCGATGATGAACCTGATATTATTTCTCAAGTCAATAAAGATCGAATTCCTTCAATAATTCTTCGGACAGAAAGAAAACTCGATAAAGTATCTCTAAAGGTTTTAGAGGAACTAGAACGTTTTGGTGCTGCAATCGTCATTCGTAAACCAAAAATAGTCAACGTAATCGATGCGATAGAAACGCTTTCTGATTTGGAAGCAAGAAAAATAATGATAACCAACAGAAGTAAAACAAGTTCAGATGTTTCACAAGAAATATCTTGGTCGGCGTCGATGCATTCTCTTGTTATAGGAGACTAAAATTAAATTTTGAAGTTTTCAAATTTTTCAATTTCCTTCATTTTTTCAGCATATTCAAAAAGAAGACTTTCAGTGGTTTTTCGATATTTTTCAGGAATCAAATCTATTGCAGGAGGGTAATAACCATTTAAAAATGAGACGTCTAAATTTATCAATTGATTAATATGTTCATATTCTAAAAGTATCTCTTCTGCTAAGCCTTTTTGTTGAAGCTTCTGTATGGAGAAAATAGTTGATGCAGCCATTTTTAGCGGTTTTTTAGACAAAAATGTTGAAATCTCTTTGCTCATTGTGAATGGTTTTCCTATGAGCGTGTTTTTTCTAAAACATTTCCAGCAACGTCCGCAACTTGTTCCAGCAGGCGCTCGTAAGCATGATTGAGCGAATTCCCCATACCCAAATGCTTCGACAATATTACGATTAACTAATTCCGAACAACCCATGACTGGTTGGTAAATAGGTAGTCCGATACTTTCGAATATTTCTGAATGTTTCTTCCAAAAATAAGTTTCTTCAAAATTACGGAAGGTTTGTCCGTGAAATAAATATGAATTCTCGAGAGGCATTCCCGTAGCAATACTATCTAAATCATAATGATCTGCCAACAAAATAACATGTACTGCACATGCATAATCCGTGGTGAATCCGGGAGTTTTACCGCCTAATGTCCGTGTTATTTCATGATTAGACTTGACTCTTATTACTGGTCTTCCTTCATCTTCAATCAAGTGATTGATGAATCTATTTGCATTTTCATGGTTCATAATGGAATCTATACCTGCCCTTTCATGATAGAACAATAAAGTTCTGTCTGGCATCAAACACATTGCTGCGGTAGAATCGACACCTGCAGAGAAGGCTAAACCAGGCCTAATTCCTGGTCTACGCGAAGGTTTCCAATTATCTAAAATCGTAGGTTCATATGGAGATAACAATACAAATTCTGCAACCTTGAAAAGATCCGGATGAGTCTCCTCAAATATCCATCCTTTAGGCATTTCAAACCAGATTTCTAAATCTTTGTAAGTTAACCATAATCTCCCACTTTCAAAATGCCACCTTTCAGATGGGTCATAAATATCTGTGATTTTTTTGTCTTTCTTTTCTAAATCACTTTTTTGATTTTCAAAAGGAGAATTTCTAGACATCAATACCATTTTCTCTAAATCAACAAACGTATCTGTAGATGGATACGCAAAGGGGTGCTCGAAACCATTGGCAATAATTTCAGTAGCAAGTCCAAGATTTCTTAGAAATGTTGAAGCATTTTGAGCTGAAGACTCATTTGAAAAGTGACCTGTGACGAGAATTAATTCAGAATCTAGGTTTGTTGATATGGATTGATAATGCATATTCCAGCCTCGATTTTCTTTGATAGTTTCCCTTGCTAAAATTAGTTCATCGGGATCATTAAATGGGCCTATCCGAAGCCTTCTTCGAAGATTCGAAGTTTTTGTAACGCGATTATTTCTTTTTAATTTCAGTTCTGTGATAGATGAAAATAGAGTAGATATAGTGTATTTTGGAATTAAATTCAGAATTTCATTTCTAATTTCAAATCTTCTAAAATATTCATCTAAATTCAAATATGAGGTCATTTTTTCATCGACTAATATATGAATTCTTCGAGGGTTTTTCTTATCAGGCTGCATTCTTACCATCGATTCAATACCAAGTCTATAAAGAGAATTTTTAATGGCTAAATGACTATTTTCTGTTTGTAATTTAGTTTTGGTATCAGAAGTATTTTTGCCATGTCTTCTGTATAGATAAAAGCCTCTTTGATAATGATATCCATCACTTACTTCGGCCAATTTCAAAAAGAAATCATAATCAACAGCATTTTCTAATGACTCATCGTATTTCTGAGTTCGGTTAAAATCCCTCATTCTAAACATTCTAGGAGGGTGAACATGCATACCCCCATCAATCATTTTTTGGCGATCGAAGAGACTCCACGAATAAGAGCGTTGGGTAAATTCGAGGTTCGAATTTACAAGATACGCATCTCCATAAACAAAACCAATATCATTGTTATCAAGAACATGAACCATTTTTTCAAGAGTATCTGGCGCTATAACATCGTCTCCATCTAATTGAAAGGCGTATTCTCCTTTTGCTCTTTTGAGTAAATGATTACAAGCCGAACCAATTCCCCCGTTATCTTTAGTATAAAATTTAATCCGGGAATCTAATTCCACGTATTTATTAATTATTTCAAATGTCGAATCAGTGCCTCCATCATCAGTTATCAATAACTCAAAATCTACAAACGATTGATTCAAAACACTCAGAATTGCTTCTTCGATAAAATCTTCACAATTATATGCTGGCATAAAAATACTAACTTTGGGAACTTCATATGTTTTATTTTTCTCATACTTTCTATATCGTTTTGGACATTTTTCTACAAGAATACCATGAGTAATTGCACGTCCTTCTTCACGATCGGTCTCATTTTCTCCTCCTGGAGGTTCTTGATGAAGTGCTAGAGCATCTTTTTCAGGAATAAACCAATATCCTTGTTTTTCAGCACGAAATCCAAATTCAGTATCCTCTCCACCCCAATGATTGAAATCTTCATCGAAACCACCAATTTCATTAATCATTTTCTTAGGGAATGCGACATTTCCTCCACAATATCCTCGAAATGCATTTATATCATCCTTAAGCATATTAGTCTCAGAATATATTTGTTCACGCCAATCGATTGTTGGCCCAATACCCGTAGTAATGACCACATTTTCTGAATTAACATCGGGTAACATTAGTGCAGGATTAATATCTTGGATGAGGTTTTCTGCTGATAATTCATCTGAACAAACAAACCTTCTGTATCCAATAACTATCACTTTTTGAGAGATATGAAGCCATTTCATATATGCCTCAACAAGAGTTGGAACTGGTAACATATCACAATCAAGAATAATAATATGCTCATGCGAAGCTGCCGCAATACCTAGATTGCGAACTGCAGATAATCGATAACCATCATCCTCTTGGAATACATGTTTAATAGAAAAATACTCTTCAAATATTGGAATTAAATCTTCCGGATTATCTTTACTTCCGTCATCAGCAATTATCACTTCTAATAGTTCTAAAGGATATGTTTGATGAATTATTCCTGCTAAAGTTTTTGCAAGTATTTCTTTGCGATTATATACAGGAATAATAATACTAACTTTCAGATTGTAATCTGGAGGGTTTTCACTATTCCATACATTTTCGTGAATAGTTTCTACAAATGAATAATCATTACCCAATCCTAGCAATGGGGGCATTTGTAATTCAATTTTCTCAGACACAGTATCACCCAGTTATTTCGTAATAAAGTTTGATTATCTCTTCTGGTTCCCCAACATCTACAATTTTACCTTTGTGAATAAAAGCCAAACGATCGCATATTTCTCTCATCAATCCGAATGAATGTGAAACAAGCACAACGGTTCCTGTAGATTTTACTAAATCTAGAATTCTTTTCTTGCTTTTTTCTCTAAATTGGGGATCTCCGACCCCCAATACTTCATCAATTAGAAGAATCTCTGGGTGAATCGCACTAGCAACAGCTAGACCCAATCTAGCTTTCATTCCAGAAGAGTAAGTGCGCACTGGTTCATCAATAAATTTACCCAGTTCACTAAATTCTATAATTTCTGGAAGCTTCGCATTCATTACTTCTTCTGGGTGTCCAAGAATACTGCCGTACAAAATCGCGTTTTCTCTACCGGTTTGGTGTCCAGAAAAACCGGTTCCTAATCCTGCTAATAATGAAATGCTTCCTGATACTTTACAAACACCTTCATCGGCAGGATAAATGCCTGAAATAATTCGTAATAATGTCGATTTACCAGAACCATTCTTACCAATGACTCCTAATACTTCTCCTTTCTTTACACTAAGACTGACATTTCTAAGTGCCGTAAATCGCTCTTTTTTTCTTCTAAAGAGGTTAATGATCAGTTTTAAGGCATTAGTTTGTTTAGGAAAATGTAAAGTTATATTTTCCATTTCAACTGCATTAGAACTCATAGATGTTTCACCGCCTCTGCTTCAAATTTGTTAAAAATATAACTTCCAATCACCCACATGACAATACCAAATCCAATAGAACCTAAAACACCTAACATAGGGACACCTAAACTCTCTCCTGAAAGGCCATGACGTGCCATTGTAAGGGGTACAACCATCGGATTATAAAGTACCATTTCTCCAAATGCACCGCGTTCTAATGCCATTTCATATGTCCACATGACTGGGGACAAGAAGAATCCTGCTCGTACAATGAAACGGAATAAATGTTCGACATCCCTCTGGATACAATTAAGTGGTGCTACAAGCATTCCAAGACCAATTGCTAAAAATCCAGACATTAGAATGCTTAAAGGAATGTAAAGGATATAAATTGTCAATGGTAGTTCATAGAATATCATAATAGGAACTACAACTATACAACTCATTAGTGAAATAATAATATTACCAGTTACTGCAGTCATTGGGAAAATTATTCTTGGAAAATATACCAAATGTAAAGTTTGACCATTCTTGGAAAGAGATGATACTGTACCTTGAAGGGCTTTTCCAAAACAACTCCAAACAACAACTCCCATTATCACCCAAATTGGATACATTTTGTCTGTATTTCCGGCTAACATGATAAACAGAAAATAGTAAACACTAGCCAATAAAGCAGGCTCTATAACAGTCCATGCGTATCCAAGCATAGCATTTCTATACCTACCTCTAATTTCTCTACGAACTAAATTTTGAACTAAAAATCTATGTTTAAACAAGGTTGTAATATTAGTGATAAATGCTTTCCAAGATTCTCCTCTCTTTCCGACCTCAACGAGTTCGGAGTGAGAAGAAACTTCGGACATAGTATTGGGTTTACCGTTTAGTTTATCAAACACACAGAGGATTTTCATCAAATAATGTAGTTTTTATATGAACCTATCATTTAGAAATCTCACTTGGCTTGTTGAAAATTTTGAATTATGTTTGTTTTTGGTTTCAAAATTTAGAAAAGAAGTTTAACTTGAACAATCAGAAAATATTGTGTCAGAGGGTAAAATAACACCGGCAGGTGATTTATTTATTGCTATATTCTCAATCTTTTGCACGATGATTTTTCTTCAAACCTCAATAATTCCGGGCATTGTTATAGATTCTTTAGTCAGTTCTGATTTAGTGAGAAGTACTTCTTACAGCAAAACATTTCCCGCCCTACATAGCCTGGAGGACTATGAAGATGGAAAAGTAATTGCGATTGGATCATCAATCATTCAATACTCAATTGATGGAAAATGTATCACTGAAACTATGGATACGGATAATATTTCAGTATTCAATTTAGGAGTTTCTGGAGGTAATCCATATACTGAAATTTTACAAATTCCAGCGATTATAGAAACAAATCCTGAATTAGTGATAATTGATTTGGGCCCAAATGGCTTATGGGAGTTTTATGAATCTGAAGCTCTTGATGAATATATTGAGTTTAGATTTACAATAAATAGTATAACAATGGATAATGAAGACATTGGTGATTGGCAAAAATTGATCCGTGAAAAGGATAAAAAATGGATTGCTACTAATGATATAGAACGAATGAAGTTAACTCAATCTTACTCACAACAAGCTTTTGAGAATCGCTTAATGAGTTATCTAGATGAATATTTTGAACAACTTGATTACAAGGATTATGCTCCAAAACCAGGCCATGAAGGATGGTTTGATTATCTAATGACTCCTAACTTTCTTTCTTCAAAATATGAATTATTAAATGATTCAGAGGTCAAGGTATTAATTGATGATATAATGGTTTCAAAGAAAAAACAAGGAGTGTATAATCCTAACTTCAATGGTACATTGAATCATTTATCATACGAATATATGTTAGAAGAGTTAACTGGGGCTGAAATCAAAGTTCTATTAGTTGCTGCACCTCACCATCCATTTGTTTATTCTCATTTAGAGCCTAATCAAATGGATGGATTTAATCATACAATCAATTATTATTCCGAATATTACAATGTATCTCAATTAAATATGTACTGGGAGACTTGGGAAAACTCCATGTTTAGAGATAGAAGCCACCTTGGAGATTATGGAAGAGAATACTATTGTGAAAGAATCGCCCCCGTTATAGATGAAATAATCTCAGGTTGAGTGAAAAAATGGATTTTGTGACCTCTGAATATTATTTTTACTTCCTTCCAATTGTTTTTGTGTTAACAATGTGGATTGCTTTAGGTGTTAGAAAATATCAAATTTCAATACTTATGCTGATGAGTTATCTTTTCTTTTGGTTTGCTTCGGGATGGCATCTAATTTTGCTATTAATTTCAACATGTGTTGATTGGACTTCAGGAAATAAAATATCGCTATCTAATGACGAAAAAGTCAAAAAAAGATGGTTGAAAATTAGTTTAATAACCAATCTTACTATCTTGGGTATTTTCAAATATCTAGATTTTTTCATAGAATCATGGAATTTTTTCTCTTTAAAAATTCCAATATCTCCGGAAATAGATTCTCTTGGATTGATGTTACCAGTAGGAATATCCTTCTATACATTTCAAACTATGTCCTATACTATTGATATATTCAGAGATAAAAGTAAAAAATATGATTCTTTTATCGATTTTGCTTGTTATGCAGCCTTCTTCCCACAACTTGTTGCTGGACCTATAGTAAGAGCAGATCATTTCAGAAAAGAAATCGAAAAACCGATAAAAATTGATTCGACAAAATTTAGATTGGGGCTGACCTTAATCATATATGGAATTGCTAAGAAATTTATTGTTGCCGATAATGTTGCTTTACATGCCAATTCAATTTTTGTCGAAGGAGAACATTTAGCCAATATTGGCCTCATTTGGTGGGCATCACTTTGTTTTGGAATTCAAATCTACTGTGATTTTTCAGCCTATACCGATATAGCGATTGGTTCAGCAATTCTATTAGGAGTGAGATTACCAGAAAATTTCAAAACTCCTTATGCTGCAACCTCACCTCAAGACTTTTGGAGAAGGTGGCATATTTCGCTATCAACTTGGTTAAGAGATTACTTGTATATTCCATTAGGTGGCTCAAGAAATGGTACAAAACGAATGATTTTTGCATTGATGATAACAATGCTTCTTGGGGGTTTATGGCATGGTGCTTCGTGGAATTTTATTTTATGGGGACTAGTTCATGGTATTCTATTAGCAATACATCGCTTTGGAAAGGAAATACCATTTGTCAATAATTTCTTTAGACGCTCCAAAAAGATTGGAATTGTAATCTCTTGGTTTATAACTCAAGTCTGCATATTCTTTACTTGGATGATTTTCAGAGTTGAGAATACTTCAGTATTGGTTCCTTCAATGAAAACCTTTTTTGGAATAGGTGGACATTTTGATCTTGATGAAATGTATAATTTATTACCCGAGATTAAACTTCTAACTGGATTAATTGTTCTTCTATTTATCATTGCCCATGGAATAAGTGGTAAACTTGGGGGAGGGAAAATTTGGTTATCAAAAAGAGGTCCTGTAATATGGGGTGTGATTTGTGGGACTTTGCTCTCTCTGTCGTTTTACTTAAGACCGGCAGAAACTGTTGATTTTATTTACTTTAGATTTTAATTTTTAATTAACCAATAATTGATGAACTCGAAGCGTTAGCAATGAATATGGCTAATATGGCGAAATTTGAGAATCTCGCTTCAACAGGCGATTTGACAGTTGGAATTATCGGCCTAGGATATGTTGGCCTACCTACTGCAATTGGCTTTCATGATGCTGGTTTTACTGTCTGGGGAGTAGATGTTTCACAGCGTACCGTAAATATGGTACTACAAGGTGAAAACCCAACTGGCGACCCTGACGTAGATGATATTGTTCCAAAGCCAGGAACTGAAAGATGGCATATTACCACTTCAGCAGCCGAGGCTGTTCCACATTGTGACGTGATTTTAGTGACTGTTCCTACACCAATTACTTACGACCTCAAACCTGATTTATCTTATGTTGCAGGCGCAGGTAAAGATGTTTTTGAGGCAATTCCAAAAGGCTCGAATACAATTGTTGTACTCGAATCAACGGTTTATCCTGGAGTCACTGCTCAGACATGGCATCCTATTATCGAAGAATTAGGACTAGTAATTGGAGATGATTTAGAGATTGCTTATTGTCCTGAAAGATTCAATCCCGGAGATTCTGCACATGGAGTTAGACAAGTTGCTCGGGTAATCGGTTGTTCAAATCCTGAAGTCGGTGAAGCACTGGTTTCTCTTTACAGTAAACTGACCACTGAAGATGTTCGCTATGTTGGTAAATTAGAAGTTGCT
>MDTA01228797.1_pt1 | contig 15707 bp, 15 predicted proteins | sample 811151 | NCBI WGS metagenome assembly MDTA01 (sample SAMN05326648, study PRJNA326480) | marine metagenome | isolation source: seawater | place: Indian Ocean: South | collected 2010 | reverse complement strand
TTCGGAGTTTGTTCAAGACGAGAAAGAGTCTCATTTGCATGGAGGCAGAAGAAATACTTGTATCGCGGTGTGAGTTTGTTGAGATACTTGATACTAGCACCGGCGGAAAAGAACTTGTCACCATGTCCAGTAACTAGGATTACAGAGACATTATCATCGAAGCGAGCTGCGAGGATTGCATCGTCGATATCATGCCACATTTCACGGGTATAGGTATTCACCGATGTTTTGTCGCCTTCAAGCGGTTCGCCATCGGAATCAGAGATAAGTTCGATGATAGCAACACCGTTATCGCTCACACCGTAGTTCACAAGTCGGTTCTTCATAGGCTTCAGTTCAGGCCACTCGGACATACTTCGCCCAACGGAACCGGGCATAAGAAGTTGAGGTCGAGTATCACTCGGCGTCATTTTCACCAAAGGACACATGCCCTCCTGCCGATCGAACACTCTTCCACTCTTCTGCAATCTCGCGCGCTCTCTCTCCCATATCCCATTCATCTCGCTTCAGTGCTCGTCTAAATGGCATTCTTCGGGCCATGCGTCCATCATCCAATCGAACCTTCCTAAGAAGTAGTCGTTTTGTGATTGGCCAAAGCATACGGCGAGCAAATCCTGGCTTGTATAATCGTTCCATGAACAATAACCCGTCTCCAGTCTTTTCTTGGTTTTTCATCCAATAAGTAGCGATTCGCTTGAATCCACGGTCACCAATCCTATCCATCAGTAGACGATTTGTTGCACTGGTGCGAATTGATGGAAGTAATGTAGAGCGAATACGACGATCATATTCGTAGCCTCCTCCATTGATGATGGTTTGCGCAGCATAGACGCCACTTGTGACAGCATAACGCATCCCAAAACCCCACATGAAGTCCTGGAGTCCACCGGCTTCACCGACGTAATACTTCCCGTCATGGTAATAGGATGCCGGGATGGAAAAGTCGCCTTTTCCACCGACACGTTTGATGGGTTCACGATCTAGATCAGGATACATCCTTTCGTACCAAGCAATGGTTTCGTTCAGATATCGATTAGTTTGCTTCTGCTTACGCCATAAACAAGTGCAAATGAGGCCGACGCCTTGGATGACGATGAGATACGAATAGGCACCGGGAGCCAACTTATCATTTAGTTGAAAGGTCACATGATCAGGATGTGAGGTTCGGAAGACCTCTCCAAATGCAACTGCACTGGTCTTTTTCGGACCAGCCGCAATGATGGTGCATGTTGAGGGATCTACCTTTGAACCGTATCTAATTTCAGCCCCTGCCTCGATTGCCATTCGTTTGAATCCCTGATCGATACAGTGTTTGTCTGTACCTCTTTCGACAATTCTGAATGCTAATCGCTGACTGCGCGGGACGGTAATTGTGTCATCGGGGTGAGCGAGATCCATGTGTTTGAAATCAGTTGAACGGAAAGTATCAGGATCTAGCCCCCATTCCCTCATCTCATCGAAGAAGTCACGGGATTGTGTCCAATTTTCGAGTCCTTGAAAATCTCCATCGAAACGGGCTCCTGAATCCTTTCGTATCTCATGGACAACAACATTTCGGCCTGCTTTAGCAAGAATTGTTGCCGCTGCGAGACCGGACAAACCTGCTCCGAGGATGTGGATAGCCTCGTCAGACATGCTGTCTCCCCGAATAGCCATGCATCAATGTGACCAAGAATGCTCCGAAGCACCTTTGCCCTCGATGCCATCCACGCGTTATGGCCGAGCGTGTGGTAATCCATGTTGAGGCCGAGTTCCTTGATTCTGAAGTCCTTCGGTCAAAACTAGATGTATCCGGTTGTGGAGGCATAGTATCTTTTCTTGGGATTACACGAGGTGTAGAGGAAGGTTTTGAGGTACATGCACTTGAATTTGATGCATGGGAAGAACGTCTTCCAGAGGTACTGAATGACCTTGTTTTGGAGTCCATAGATCGTTTCGGCGTTCTCGCAGTGGCCATTTCACATCGCATCGGCCGTGTGGGAGTAGGTGAACCGATAGTGTCGATACATGTTGGTTCTGCACATCGTAAGGAGGCCTTTGAGGCCTGTTCGTGGTTAATCGATTCCCTCAAGAAACAGGCCCCATTGTGGAAGAAAGAGGTCCGCGAGGATGGAACATACTGGAAGGAGGGCTTAGGGTGACTGAAGGCATCGACGGCATTGTTCCAGTAGGCCATAAACCCATCATTGAGCGCTTTGCTCGAGCAGAGGGCCGTCTACGCCTTGGTTTGAACAGCATCTCGGCAATTCGGGAAGGAGTTGTGGCAAAGGGCGACGTATTGGAAGCGAGTACAATTGCCGCCATTCAGGCTGCAAAAGAGACTCCACGTGCAATTCCTCATTGTCACCCCATCCCGTTAGAGAGTTGTAGAGTTGAGTGGGATTGGGATGAATCGGATCTAATATGTCGGGTGAGTGTATCTGCCCATTGGAAGACCGGTGTCGAGATGGAGGCCCTTTGTGCTGTGTCCACAGGTTTACTTTGTGCACTTGACATGGTGAAATCCTTTGAGAAAGATGATGAGGGGCAGTATCCTTCTACTCAAATTCATGGAATTCGAGTTTTGGAAAAGCGGAAATCCGATGGTGAGGTTTAGACACCTAATCCACCCACGAGTGATCATGGAGCGCACCGCTGATCTGGCTGAATCCTTTCTGAAAGCAACCGAAGCCGCTGCTATTGCTGCCGCGGATTGGCGTGGTAGAGGAGAGCGGAAAATAGCAGATGGTGCTGCTGTAGAAGCAATGCGCGCGGTCTTTGATAGTGTTCCATTTGATGGTCGTGTTGCTATTGGCGAAGGAGAACGTGATGATGCTCCAATGCTCTGGATTGGTGAACCCCTTGGTAATCGACAGGGCGACCCTGGTGCGTTAAGCATCGATATCGCAGTTGATCCGCTTGAGTGTACAAATCATTGCGCTAATGATTCACCTAATGCAATCGCTGTCCTTGCAGCAGCCCCTCGTGGGACGCTTCTCCATGCTCCCGACTGCTACATGGACAAGCTGGCAGGCCCTGCTGAACTTGAGGGAAAGATTTCTCTTGAAGGCGATGTAGCTTACAACATCGAGGCTGCCTCGCACGCTTTAGATAAACCAACTCGTGATATTTTAGCGGTAGTTATGGATCGCCCTCGCCACGAGAAACTTATTCGGGAGTTACGGGATTTAGATGTGAAGATTCGATTGATTGGTGATGGAGATGTCTCTGCAGCTCTTGACGCGGCTAATCCAGATTCGGAGGTTGATATGCTGATTGGCATTGGTGCTGCTCCGGAAGGAGTCATAACTGCTACAGCCTTGCGAGGCCTAGGGGCCCATTTCGAAGGGCAACTTGTATTCAAAAACGATGGACATCGAGAACGTGCTGAGAGTATGATTGATGGTGATATTGAGCGTATTTGGCAGCGGGATGATCTTTGCACATCAGATGACGCAATTTTTGTTGCAAGTGGTGTTTGCACAGGTTATCTCCCTGGTGTCGAGTTCCTCCCCGATTGTACTGCGGTCCATAGTGAGATTATCGATGTATTGCAGGGAACTCGAAGATTCGTGAGTAATGAGTACCCTCGTTGAGAATTTTTTTTGCGAACTCTTCAAGGACTGTTGTACGTTGTTTGAAGCATGGACACAGCGCTTCTTGAATCGACAGCGAATTTCCTTATTGGACCGGGGCGAGGCATCCTCGCAGCAGATGAATCTAATGGTACCATGACAAAGAGACTCGAATCAGTTGGTGTGGAATCTTCTTCGGAAACACGTCGAGAGTACCGGGCCAATCTTTTCGCAATGCCAACTATGTCGAAGGCAATCAGTGGAGTGATTCTTTATGATGAGACCATTCGTCAGAATGCAGTAGATGATACACCTATTCCTGACTATCTGCATGCTCAAAACGTAATGCCCGGTATCAAGGTGGATACGGGGGCAAAACCCCTTGCTAATCACGATGGTGAGACTGTTACCGAGGGTCTCGATGGTTTGCGGGACCGTTGTGTGGAGTACTTCCATATGGGTGCTAGATTCGCAAAGTGGAGAGCTGTGATTAAGATAGGAGAAGGAATGCCCTCAAGCGCCTGTATCTCCGCTAATGCGCACGCTCTCGCACGTTATGCTGCTATCTGTCAAGAGCAAGGACTAGTTCCAATTATCGAACCCGAGGTTCTGATGGATGGTAACCACGATGCTCACCGATGCTTCGACGTTACTGCAACAGTTCTTGATGCAACATGGGAAGCTTGCGCAACTCAAGGAGTCCACCTTCCGGGGGCGCTTCTGAAACCTAACATGGTCCTTCCTGGCAAAGATCACTCTGTTCGTAGTGATGTAGATACTTGTGCTAAAATGACAATCGATCTTCTTCACAAGCATGTGCCTCACGAAATTCCAGGCGTTGTGTTCTTGTCAGGTGGACAAACTGAAGTCGAGGCTACAGCCCATCTCAACGCGATGAATAAAATGGGCCCTCATCCATTCCAATTGTCCTACTCTTATGGCCGAGCACTCCAATCCTCAGCTCTCAAAACTTGGGCCCAGAATCGTGATGATGTAGGCCCAGCTCACGAAGTATTTGCTCATCGATGCGAGATGGCTCACCTTGCTCGTTCAGGTTCATGGTCTGCAGATTTAGAGGTATGAGCGTTCATGCGTATCGTATCTTGGAATCTCAACGGAATTCGTGCAGCAATTCGTAAGGGATTAGATCTTTTTATTCAAGAATTGAATGCAGATATTTGGCTTTTCCAAGAGGTTCGCGCTCTTCCAGAGCAACTTCCTAAGGAATGGGCACCGCCCTCTGACATGCAAATTGTCTGGCACCCTGCAGAGAAAAAGGGGTACTCTGGCGTGGCAACTTGGGGTCGAGATGCGTTCACAATTATTGGGAAGGGGATGGGATGTGGCGATGATCCTGAGGATTTAGAAGGGCGCATTCTTGTTACACAGCATGATGGGTTACGATGTATAAACACGTATTTGCCGAGTGGTTCATCGAAAATAGAACGTCAGTTATACAAGGAGCGATGGATGGAGGATTGGGCTGAATGGTTGAAACCTGAACTTGCAAGTGAAGATCCAGTAATTGTTGCGGGTGACTTGAATATCGCCCACGAAGAAATCGATATCTGGAATGCTCGTGGTAATATGATGTCATCAGGATTCCTTCCTCAAGAGCGGGCATGGTTTAGTCATCTACTTGGAAGTGGTTGGCACGATCTTTGCCGCGAACATTGGGGGTCTATCCAAGGTCCCTATTCCTGGTGGTCGAATAGAGGACGAGCACGAGAGGATAACAAGGGTTGGCGCATCGATTACATACTAGGGAATGATGCTGCAAAGGCGCGATTCAAGGATGCACGAATCGTGAGAGCAGGGGGCCTCCAAGTTTCTGATCATGCGCCTGTGGTGATTGATTTCGATATCTGATTAGACCCGTCGTCGTAATTTTTCCATCCGTCCGTCTGCATCTCCGAGAGCGTCTAGGCATCGAGGAACATCAGCGACTTCGTGGGCCTGTTTAGCACCCGCAACAGCGGCTTCACATTCTAATCGTTCATTATCATCAGGACCAATTGCTGCCTTCTGTAGTTGATTCCTGAGGTTTTTCCATTCATCAAGTAGGAATTCAAGGAGTTCTGTGGCTTCTTCTAGTGCAGTGGTACGTGCATCGAGATCATTTGTTAATTCACCCATAGACTCCGCTGCAGTCCTCCAAAACCCCTTCTTGGTATCATCAAGAATTTGTCCTAATCTGCCTTCCCAATCAGCCTCATCAGACCAACCCACCCATCGCTTACGTAGGGTCTTGCGTTGTCTTAGTGAACGTTGAACACTCGCTTTTGATTCCTCGGTAGCCTCAATTTCCCTTTGGATAGAATCTGCTAATCCCCGAGCGAGAGAACCATCGCCACTCTTCAGTGCCTCTTCGGCTCGGTTAAGCATCTCTTCCCAGAGTGTGACATCAAGACCGTCGGTTCGTTCAATCAGATCTTTTGCATATTGAACTGCTTCAGCGGCTGAATCCATTGCTTCACCAAGATTGTTGACATGTGCAGGAATTGCAGATGCGATGGCTATTGCATCTCCCGGCTCTTCAGCATCCATTGCGTCTTGTGCTGCTTGTAGAAGCACTTTCATCCGGTCCAAATCGGTTCCGGACAAGCCTTCCATTGATTTCTCAGCCACACGGACTGCATTTTCTGCGTCTGACCAATTTGCGATAATATCCTGCGCTCGTGCCTTTGCGCGTCGGTACAACATCTCTCCTTCTCGAAGGCTACCAAGTTCGACTTCTCTTCGCCCTTGTTCTAGTGCTTTCAAAGGACGTTCAGCGAGAGGTGCAATTTTTGTTGCTTCTTCGACGAATGCTACTGCATCTTCCTCAATCACCGTTATGTCTTCTGAGAAACTAAGAATGCGCTCAAGATCATCTTCTGCTTGTCGGAGTAGGTGCATCCCTTCATCATAGTCGGTCCAACCAATTTCGTTTGCTTTAGAGTGGAGTGATATTGCCTGATCGATTACAGTGCCAGAAGCTCGCACTTCCAGAAGACGAAGTTCTAGGGTCTCGTATCGTTCTTTGAAGATGCGCCTTTGTGTTCGATCATTTTTGCCAAGTCGAAGGTCGAAACTGAATACGAGGCCGGTTAACATCAGAGCGAGCAGATACATCGCAACTTTTTCCTCAGGAATTTCTGCTATGCACCATGATCCTGCGATACCGATTCCGAATAGTCGCGTCATAGCCCGATATCTGATGACCTCCGATCGTTCTTCTTGTCCGAAGATTATCGTGTTTGAACCTATCAGAATCGACCCGGAAAATACCCATCCTATTCCGGCTAATTGGCTCTCTTGGTTCATGGGTTCAATTGCGTAAGACAATCCTGCTACCACGAGGACTGGACCAATCATTCCACTCAGAGTGCCAATTCGATACCTCTGGTTAGGTCCAAAATCTACGAGATCTGCTACGAGGAGCGAGCATCCAAGAAGGGCAAAAAGTGGCACGAGGCCATTGGATGAGATCTCTCCAGATAGTGCAGGGAAGGCGATGTATGCACCAAGTGCTACTAATGCTAGCGTGGTAATTAGGCCGATGCTATCAACAGGGCGTCTCCAGGCTGAGAGAGCTTGTTGGAATCGCTGTTCCTTGGGGCCCATTCCCTCCTCCATGAACTCAGAGATGTGTTATCCTCCATGAATCGACCGGATTCATGGGCGTCCGAAGCGCCGATCAAAGAGAACACCTGCCGTGTACGCGAGTAGGACAATCCAGATAATCATTCTAGCAGTATCTCGCCAAGCAGGTTCCACTGCTGGTCCGATACTGGATATACTCTCGGTTTGCCCATCTTTTGTCCATTCGACTGTGATGTTCTGTGTTCCAATGGGTAGTTCATCGAATTCAAGATTAAGCGCAAGAATGCCTTCAGAATCGATTGTAGCAGGTGGTAGATATCCTCCATTGCATGAGTCCACCATACATACCATTACATCACTGGGCTCTGAACCCATGTTAGCGATAACAACCCTAATTGTCGCAGATTGACCACTTATGCCTCCATCTACAATCATGACATCCTCAATTCTTGGCTGAAACATGTTGGAGGGGTGTACTTCCAAGATGGAAGAATGACTTCCGATATTACCTGCTCGATCAATACCGGTCACAATAAGGCTGTGCCGTCCTCGGTTGAGTCCATTTATTGGAAAATTTTGTGACTCTTCCCAAGAAGCATTCTCAAAGAGAGAAATCTCGTTTATTGAAGCAGACCAGAGTATGGCATCGATTGGGTCGAGGTCATCGAATGATTCAGACATATCGATCTCGATATTGGAATCCATTTTGGCTATATTTGTCGAACCAATTGGGAATCCATTAACAAGAATTGACGGTCTTGGAACTGGTCCGAATAGGTCGAGCGAGGTTACAGACCATTCCCTTTCTATGGTATTTCCCACAGAGTCAGAGACTTCAATTTTCAACCATCGAACCGCGGGTTCTCTCTCTTTATGTCGCTCTTCAATCGTCATGTGCATACCATTGATGTGGTCGCCTTGAGGCCACATCTCAGCAAAGTAGAGGCGATTTTCTCCTATTCTATTCCATCCTTCACTTCGGTTAGAGGTTAGGACAATTTTTGTCTGTTCACCATTTGTATCGTTAGCATGGATGTCAACGATGATAGTACTTGTTGCATTAATGTCGAATGCATCTATAGCTTCTATTTCGTGTAGAATTTGTGCCCAGTAGGATGGATGATCCTCGAGCATTACAATTTCCCAATTAGGAGGGGTAGAATCGAGGACTAGGTCATGGGTGAGAACGGTACGGTTTCCATGGGAATCAATACAGGTAGCTTGGATTAACACCTCACTCCCTTCCGATTGATCTGCAGAATCGAAGGTAATCGAGAAGTTCTCTCCATTATGTGCACCATATACATCATCTCCAATAATTTGCCATTGCATCTGAACGTCACCTGGACTTGAATCGATACAAGTCATTGTTTGTTCAATAGGGCCTCCAAGGCGAGCGTAGTTACTAGACAATCCAATACCATCGATTGAGACTTCTGGGGCTTCATTCTTCGCAATAATCATCAAAATTTCACCAGTCACATCTATTGAAGAACGTTGAACTGTAATCTGATTTGCATTTGCTAGTATATGTTCAGATTGCGGACTTTGTCGCATCTCCCACTCATTGGGTAGCGTTATGCTCAAATCTATACTATCACGAGAATCACCTCGGAAAGGAACTGACAATTTTCGAATCACATCGTTGTCACTCTCTGCTCCAATTCGGCCGGATTCAGTCCATCCCCAGATGATACCATCATCGAGAACCCCTGGAGAAGAGGGTTCAATCCAGACATCTCTGGGAGAGATGGGCGGATATGCAAACATTGTCCTATCATCTAGAATACAACAACCCACATGGCTTCCATTCCACCAGTGTAAACTTTGTAGCATAGCGCTGAAGGAGGCAAATTCTATTTCCTGAATTGTACCGTCCCAATTACCGTGAAATCGATCAATTTGGATACCAATTCCTGAATTGGTTGCGGGGAGTGATCCGTGACCCATTAGTGAATCAAATCGATGATTAACAGAGAAGTCTGCCTCTATGGGCGTGTTTTGATTAAGTGTAGGATTAACGAAGACAATGGACGCAGAGCCAGAAGGTGCGTCCCGTATTTCCAGGGGTGAATTTAACCATGATTGAATGTCCTCAAAGAGGGCATCATCGATGATGTGGGCTTGGGCTTCGATTTCACCGTTGTAAAGTCGCCAGAGATGCCATTCTCCTCCACTAATTCTTGGTATAAGATGGTCAATGGTTCTGTTCATTTCGATAATTTCGGACCAACCACTAGGAGAGTGTCTAACTAGAATGGAACCGTTCCACTCCGAATTGCTGGCCATTAAGCGAAGATTACCAATTGCTGTAGCATCAATCATATTTTCACCATTCCATTCGATTAGACGTATCTGCTCCCCTTCACGAATTTCAATCCAGCTTTTCGAAGCATTTGGAAGTTGAATTGAATTGCCCGTTATCGAATTCGATTGCCATCCAATGGTTCGGTTCGTGAGTGATTGAATAGTTGCAGTATGTCCGTTCCCAGTCAAGTTTACTTCTTCTTCAATGAGGATTTCGACATCTGAAACAATGACATCTGTTCCATTGGGATGAATGATATCCGATCGTTCGATGTATGCACTGCTAGTAAATATCTCAGGACGAAAGGATTCAGAAGAATTCCATTCCATGAAATATGTCATACCCTGTATATTGGTTGAAGATGATAGGATTCGTCCAGACCATGGATCTATCAGTTGAATCGTTACGTCTCGTACAGAGTAAGGTTCTCCTGAAGAATCGATGAATCTGAATTCAATACCCGCGGGTTCAGGTGCTTCTGCCCCGTATAGGGGAGTGCTTGAAAGTATCAATAGTGAGAGGACAAGAAAGATGTGTAGACGAAAGGGATCACCCCCATCTCTTCCCATCGTCATGGATGATAACGCTACCTTGCCTGTCAAGAATTAGGGGTAGGATACGATGCTTGGCATCGAGTTCCTCTAGTAACGCTTCGCGAACATTTGAATCTCCATGAGCGAGGAAAAATCCTCCACCTCCTGCTCCAAGTAATTTAGCTCCAGAGGCTCCACAACCAAGGATCCTGTCATGTAAAGCATCTAGATTGTCGCCCGTAATTCCATCTACGAGCGTCCGTTTAATTTGCCAAGATGCTTCAAGGAGTCCCCCCACTGTTTCAAAATCACCTCGTTCGATAGCTCCTCTGACCTCGAATGCTTGTTCTCGAAGACGTTCTAGTTCTGTCATGCGGTCACCAGTATTTTCTTTCTGTGCAGAAAGCACAGAAGATGCACTTCGAGTCATGCCAGTAAAAACAAGAGTGAATTCGGATTCAATCCGGTTAACAATCGATTCAGATAGTTCCAATGGATCAATACTAACACTTCCATCTGGTAGGAAGCCAATTGTATTGGCTCCTCCTATTGCGGCAGCGAACTGATCTTGTTTCCCGATAGGCTGCCCAAGTACCTCAATCTCGATTCGACATGCCTCTTCGGCTAATTGTACAGGGCTCATAGGTCGGTCTACGAGGGTGGAAAGGGCATTAAGTAGGCCGACTGTAACGGCGGAAGAAGACCCAAGGCCCGTCCCTCTAGAGGGAATATCTGCGATAGTTGTAATTTCTACTCCATGAGTTAATCCAGTGGATTTCATTGCTTCACGAACGAGGTCATGCTGGACTTTATCTAACGAGTCTACGAGTTCCATATTCGAGTATGAAACACGTATCTGTTCGTCGAATCTAGGATTGACGGTCACATAGAGATAGCGTGCCATTGCCATTGAGGTAACTGCTCCTCCGTGGGGGCTCTGTTCATAGAATACAGCGAGATCAGTACCTCCGCCGCAGAACGACGCCCTTACAGGGGTCCGGCTGATGAGCATGTTTCTCCGACGGTACCCCTTCACATGAAGTCCACGGAAGCGCGCCTATCTGGGGGTTCAGACGACGGGAAGGAATATGGTCGGATTCATCCCGGTTAGGGAAGAGGGGAGAGCCATGGCGAGTCTCATTACGATGGATGACCTGACGAACGAAGAAATCATTTCGATTCTTGACATAGCCGAAAAGATGCTACCAATCGCACGTGGGGAGATACACTCTCCGATACTTGCGGGTAAAGTATTGGCGAACCTCTTTTTCGAACCCTCGACTCGAACTAGAATGTCATTTGAGACTGCTATGAAGCGACTCGGAGGCTCTGTTCTGAACCTTGGAGATGTTTCGACTTCGTCGGTAGTCAAGGGTGAAACCCTGTTTGACACGATGCAGATGATGGATGGTTATGCAGATATTTCTGTAATTCGACATCCACGTCAAGGTGCAGCAAAGTATTCGTCAGATGCAGTCCATATCCCAGTGATTAATGCAGGCGATGGAGCAGGTCATCATCCTACTCAGACATTGTTGGATTTATTCACAATTCGGACATGTCATGGAACACTAGAAGGCCTCGAAGTTGCTCTTGTAGGAGATCTACGTTACGGTCGAACAGTTCACAGTCTTTCTGGAGCGCTTGCTCGTTTCGGCAGTTCACTTACATTCATTTCTCCCCCTTCCCTTTCGATGCCCCATGAAATTGTGCAGGATCTTCATAGTTCTGGTGTCTCTATCGTAGAGACAGATGATCTTTCTGGATCAATCGATAAATTAGATGTCATCTATATGACGCGTATTCAGAAGGAACGTTTCCCTGACGAGGAAGAATATCGGAAGGTTGCAGGTGTCTTTTGCTTAGCTGCGAAGGATCTTGTAAACGCTAGGAAGGATATGATCATCATGCATCCGCTTCCACGTGTTAACGAGATTTCCCCAGATGTCGACTCGACTTCTCACGCCAAGTACTTCGAACAAGCTTTCTACGGCGTTGTAGCAAGAATGGCCTTACTTTGTTATCTTCTTGAGATAGATGTCCCGGAGGTGATTGGATGAGCGAACAGGGAATGAGGCGTGTAACAGCAATTCAGAATGGAACGGTTATCGATCACATTCCTGCGGGTTCATCATTGAGTGTGCTTGGTATGTTGGGTCTTCTTGATTCTCGGCGTACTCCTATCTCTCTTGTCATGAACGTTCCGAGCAAGAAGTTGGGTCGAAAAGATGTGATTAAAGTCGAGGATCGTGAACTTACTCAGGAGGAACTAGATCGTCTCGCAATTATCGCTTCAAATGCCTCTGTCGCTATTATCAGGGACTTCAGAGTCGCGGAGAAGAGAACAGTTGAACTCGGCTCGGAGTTGGTGAATATTGCACGTTGTTCGTTTTCAAATTGTATCACTACTAATCCGAGAGAGCCACTCCCACATCGTTTAGTTGTGCGTAGTGTTGAACCGATGGAATTGAGATGTGCTTATTGTGGTAGGATTCAGGAGATAGACGCTCTTGTCAAGCATTTGATTTGATACCTATCATATGGAGAGATTAGAACGAGCTTTGCAATGTGGTATTCATGGTACATCTGACAGAAAACGATCGTCTCATCTTGGATGCTTTACGGCGGAACAGTAGAGCCACAGCCCGCGCAATTGCTGAGACTGTTGGTCTGAATCAACACACAGTAAGCCGGCGGATTGCCCAATTGGAAGAAAGCGGAGTCATCCGCCAATATACGATACGTGAGAGTGGGGCAGGACTGTCCGCTTTAATCCGAATTAAGGTCAGCCCTGGAGCAAAAGAAATCGGTGCTTTGGGAGCGGAGATACGCACTTGGCCTGGTGTAGATACTGTGTTCGAAATAGCAGGTGAGGCGGATCTTATTGCCCTTGTTCATGTTTCTGATACGAGATCTCTTCGCAGCCTCCTTGATCGCATATGGGAGTCCTCGTCAGATCAGATTGCATCGACAATCACGGAACTCGTTCTGGAACAGTATTGACCAGTTCTTCTCAACCGAAGGAAACATGAGGTCGAACCTAGAATTCTCATCATGACGGATGAGACGACAGTGACTCGAACACCGAGGCTCGTGCTCATTACAGGGGCCACCGGTACGGGTAAGTCACGACTCGCGCATATGGTCGCAAACGAGATGGGTTTCAGTCGATGTGTGTCCACTGACACAATCCGAGAAGTCCTTCGGATTGGTCGTTCACCTAGTGATTCTCCCGATCTCCATAGATCTAGTTATTCTCATGGACTTACAGGTGACCCAGTAAACGATTGGTTAGATGCCTGTGATCCCATTCAGCAGGGTATATCCGCAGTTATCGATAGAGCTCGTTCTCAGGGCATAGACCTCGTTCTTGAGGGAGTGCATCTAGTTCCTCAGTCCAATTGGATTAGAGAATGGCGGGAGAGTGGAGGCCGAGCAATCGGCATTTATGTTACGGCTGATGCGGAGGCTCAACATCGTGGATTTATTCTTGAACGTGAATCGGATAGTTATCGCGGTTCTGAAAGATATATGATGGCGTTTGAACGCATTCGGGCAATCCAACGTGCTATGATGGAACGAGGCCGTCTGGCCGAATGGGTCCGAATCGATCCCCTTCTCCACGAGGATCCATTAATCCGAGTCCGTCAGAATTTGATCTGATTAAGCCACACTGATTTCGGCGTACAGGTCGATGAGGAGGCGCCCGTTGCGGTCGGCAATACCTGCTTCAGCGGATACAGTACAGATATTGGATTCAATTGTTGTATCAAGGTTGACTAGTATGATCTCTACTCCTCTATGCTCGCCGTGTCGCATTAGGTCAGCCTTTACACTGTTCGCGGCATCTAAGCATTTTTCTTCAGTATTTTCAGTTCCGTTCAAGTCATCGAATCGGTGCTGAATTGATGTTTCCCATACATCACTTACCTCCTCTGCCGTTTGGAGAACAGCATCGTCGGAAGCATCGTAAGGTTCTCCCATACCAACGACTTTTACGCTATAAATTGCCATGGATAATAGTGCAAGTAAGAGAACTACGCCAGTGGCAAGCAGCATCTGTGCCTCGTCATTGGATTTATCTCTCCTCATCATGATCCACCCCCGATATGCCAAACCTGTACTCCTATGGTCCACAGATGTCCATCCACGTGTTTCAGATGCATTACTGACAGGCTTTGAGTTGGGGGGATTTCGGCGGTTCCACCCCGTTTCATAGTCCCGGAGTCCACAGCCAACCAACAGTTTCCTGTTACTGTTTCAGGCAATTGTTCGAGTATTAGGTTACAGGCTTCATCACGACGATCGGCTTCAAGATGACTTTCAAGGATAGATCTTCCATCATCATCGACTATTGCTGCGGAAAGTAGGTGTGCATCTTCAGCAGCAAGACGTAGAGATGCATCTGATGCAATTGCATTTGTATCCGGTACCTGAAGTTGTATGACAAAGGCTGCAGCGAGGAAGAATAACCAGAATAATGTAATCATCTCAATCATGTGGACTTGGGCGGAGCCTTCCCGAAACGAATGTTTCATTCAATCACCCGGGAGCAGTCCTACCAATCGAGTGTACGAGTCCTTCCGCCATCGGTACTCCAATGAGATCGGGGGTAAAGGCAACGAAGTTGAACGCCAATAGGGCAAGAATTAGCATGAATCCTGAATGTTTCATTCCATTTGATAATCGACCAGTTGCCATTAGTCCTGCCATTGCCCCATTACCTACGGCTTGCGCCGAAACTCCGTAGAAGAACACAACGAGGAAGAATAGTGGGTCTACGGCATTAATTTGCATGTTTCCGATACTTTCTGATTCTCCCCCACTGTTGGATGAGGCAATTGCAGGAATAAACACCTTCGACAAAACGACGATAACGCCCATGAAGACAAGATATGATACCCATATGACGGAAATATATGATGCGATTGCACGCACACGCTCACCTTCGAGGAATTTAATTTCTCGAGAATCGTTGGCAGCAGTAACTAGAATGTCAGAGATTTTTCCGCCAGCCTTGTTTGCTTCATCAACTAGAGATACGGCTCTGTGGACTAGAGGCGTGTTGACTCTGCCTGCGAAAAGTTTCATGACATCACCGAAGGGGATACCCCAAGACAGTTGATCTGACATTTTTTGGATGTCATCGTTTAGTGCTCCGTATTCAGAACGAGCAAGTGTACGAACCGAGACCACCATAGAGAGCCCTCCCTTCCAATATTCTGCGAGGTCACGTAGGAAATCGGGGAACTTATCCTCGATTGCTTTGATCTTTCGAGCCTGTGCATCTTTGTATATTGAGGGGGGGAAGACAGCAACCAAAAGTCCGATTCCGAAGAAATTAACGAAGATAGTGGGATGAGTTTTGAACGGCCCGAGTTCAACTTCTGGTCCAATCCATAGTGATTTGTTGTTCATATTGTCTGGGATTCCATCATATGCATCCACTGATACAGTGAACTCAAAGGTTCTGAGTGTAGGTTGTCCGGGTTCAATTTCAACCCAAACCTCGTACCTCTTGTTGGCTTCTACAGGGACATTCTGGAGGCCGCAATCGTTCGAGTTTGCAACAACTTGCGTACTATCTTGCACACTTGTTGTCATATCATAATACCGTTCAACGATGGAGAGTGTGAATACACCATTGTTATCGGCTTCAGAAAAACACTCGATATTGGCGAATTGTTGAGGATGCGGCATAGTTCCAAGTCGTTGTTTGTCAATACC
>MDTA01110131.1_pt1 | contig 15707 bp, 17 predicted proteins | sample 811151 | NCBI WGS metagenome assembly MDTA01 (sample SAMN05326648, study PRJNA326480) | marine metagenome | isolation source: seawater | place: Indian Ocean: South | collected 2010 | reverse complement strand
TGGCTGAACACCAACGTCAATTGGTCGCTGGGTGACGCACACAGCTTCGCCTGATCGCCGTACATCGCCTGCAGGATCTCTGGAGTCAGGGAGGAGTGGTCGGTCACCGGACGGGGCAATTTCAGGTCGATCCTGGCGCACCGAAGGTCAAAAGAGCGGCAAGGTGGAATGGCCTGATCGAGCGCGATGACTGCCGACCACCTGTTGATCGCTGTCCACGGCTGGCTTCTCAGCAGGCATGTCTGGGCACCGTTCGCCGCAGGCTGGGCTCGGCAGCATCCGGAGATTGAGCTTTGGTGCCCGGACCTGCCCGGATTCGGCGATGCACCCAGGCCCTCTGGCTTGCTGCCGAACCTGGCGAGCTATGGACGCTGGCTGGCTGAAGCATCGATCCACAGAGCGCAGGGACGTCCATTCGTGCTGATGGGGCATTCCCTCGGCGGCAGTGTGGTGCTGCATGCCGAAGCGGAATTGCGCCGTCAACAACGGTCGAATCTCTGCGGGGTAGTGCAGCTGGCAGCTGGAGGTGGCATTTATCAACCAAGACCGTTTCGTCGACTGCGCAGCCTTGGCAATCTGATCCTTCAGCTGCGTCCTGATGGCTTGGGCCGATGGCCGGCGCCGATTGGTTCTCTGGGTCCATTCAAGGCGGAACATCGGGCCGCCCGAGGCCTGCTCGTGAACAGCACCTGCCGCGGTGCGGTACGCGAACTGCCTGGTCTAGTGGCCGAGCTTGGCGTTAACAATCTCTGGATCAGCGGTGACAAGGATCAGGTCATGGAACCCGGCTATGTCCGGCATTTGGCGGCTTACAGCCCAAACCACGATTACCGTGAGATCAGCTCCTGCGGCCACTTGGTGATGCGAGAGCAACCGGACCAGCTCAGGAGAGTGCTGATCGAATGGATGGCCGATCAGAGCCGCGCCAATCCCCGCTCCTGAAGTTCGGCCAGTTCGGCATAGAGACCGCCCTGGGCACGAAGCTGACGATGGGTGCCCTGCTCGATCAGGCGACCACGACGCAGCACCAGAATCCGATCAGCCGCTTCCACCGTGGCCAGGCGGTGGGCAATCACCACAGCCGTGCGCCGCTCGAGCAGCCGATCGAGATCCCGCTGCAGGGTGGCTTCGGTGGACGGGTCCATGAAGGCTGTGGCCTCATCCATAACCAGAACATTGGGGTTGCGGATCGCGACCCTTGCCACAGCCAGAAGCTGACGCTCACCGGAGCTAAGGTTGCCACCCCGTTCCCGCAGTTCCGTCTCTAGCCCCTGAGGCAAGCGATCGAGCAGGCCGCTTAAGCCCAGATCCCTGCAGATCTCGCGCAGCCGCCGATCATCGATCTCACGGTCCAAACGGAGATTGTCAGCAACAGTGCCACTGAACAAGAAGGTGTCCTGAAGAACCACACCCAACTGACGGCGCAGCTCGGCAAGCGGCAGAGTGCGGATGTCACGACCATCCAGCAGGATTCGTCCCTGTTGGGGCTCATACAGGCGACACAGCAAACGAATGACAGTGGTCTTGCCGGAACCGGTGGGGCCGACCAAGGCCACATGCTCTCCGGGTGCGATGCGGAAGCTGAGGTCCTGAAGGATTGGCTCATCAGGGCGATAGGCAAAATGCACACCTTCAAAAATCACTTCACCACGGGTTGAGGGCATCACCTGCAAGGGCCTGGATATGCCATCAGGGGCGTCCGAGGCGACATCACCTGAGAGATCACGGATCTCCAGTGGTTCCTCCAGCAGTTCTCCGATCCGCTCCACAGCGGTCAGTCCGCCCTGAATCTGTGTGAAGCGCTCAGCCATCTGGCGCAGAGGGTCAAACAGACGCTGTGAATAAAGGATGAAGGTGGTGAGTGTTCCAAGACCCATCGCGCCGGCCGTCACCATCCATCCCCCAAGAGCCAGCACCACAGCAACGGCTCCGAGCGCCACCCATTCCAGGAAGGCAGAAATGCTGCTGTCGAACAGGATCGTTCCAGTGACCGCTTCCCGATAAGCACGACCCGTTCGGTTGAAGCGCTCACCATTGAAAACCTCACGCCGGAACATCTGGACGACATCCAAACCCTGCAGGTTTTCCTGAAAGTCAGCATTGAGCTGAGACAACTCCTCGCGGACCCGGTAATTGGCCTTGCGATACCGCCGTTGTAACCAGAGGATCACCAGGGTCACAGGCACCTGTGACACCAGAAGCAGCAATCCCAACCGCCACTCGACCAGAAGCATGGTGACGGCGATCACCGTGAGCGTGACCAGGTCGGTGAGCACACCAACAGCTCCGCTGGCGAAGACCTCAGCCAAAGCATCCACATCGCTGGTGAGACGCGTCAGCAGCTTTCCAACAGGCATGCGGTCGTGATACCTGAGCGAAAGATCCATTGCGTGGGAGAACAGGTCCCGGCGGATCCTGGCCGTGAGTCGCTGACCCAGGTACTGATTGTTGGAGAGCTGAACCCTCTGAAGGGCGAAACGCAGCAGCACTGCGATCAGCATTGCAGCGACGATCAGTCTCAAGGCCAGCGTGCTGTCGAGCGGCTGGAGGAGCGGCAGCACGGCTTCGTTGGTGGCACCGGTCCCGGTGCGAAGAATCGAGATGGCCTGACCGATGAGCAGCGGCTGGACAGCAACGGAAAAAGCCTGGGGGACCAACAGCGTCAGGGTCAGCAGCAATCGACGACGGTCCTGCCCGAGATAGCGACCCAGACGGCGGATGCGTTTGAGATCCGAACCGGCCATCAGGCTGCGCCCACCGGAGTGGACCTTGGCGCATCCATGGCCGTGATGATCTGCTGAAGCTCTCCCTGATCGAGGCGCAAAGACAGGGGATGCCCCACCAACCGCGCAGTGGTGTGGAAGAGATCCTCAATCGCGACGAGACCATTGTCTTTGAGGGTGCGACCGGTAGCCACCAGATCCACAATCGCTTCGGCGATGCCGGTGATCGGACCTAACTCAACCGAGCCCGACAGGTGCACCAGCTCGACAGGGAGATCAATGGAGTCGAAATACTGCCTGGCACAACGGGTGAACTTGCTGGCCACGCGGCAATGAGGGGGCAGATCCGTTACGCGCTGATAACCGCTGCTGGATTTCACAGCCACGGACATGCGGCAACCGCCAAACCCGAGATCGGCTAAGTGAGCGACAGGCATCTGATGCTCCCGCAGCACGTCGTAACCGACCACGCCGAGCTGCGCCTGGCCGTAAGCGACATAGACCGGCACGTCACCGTTGCGAACCAACAGAGCCCTGGCTCGACCGCAAACGGATGGAACCATCAACTGACGGTTATCAGGGTCCAGCACCGCTGAAAAATCCAGCCCCGCTGCTTTGAAACGGTCCACGGAGTCGCATAACAGCGCTCCCTTGGCCAGTGCAACGGTGATCATGGATGCCTGCATCGTTCGAAACTTTAACGATGGGCCAATCCGTTCAGAGCGACGGGATCTTCCCTCTGCCGGTCCTCCAAGACAACGTGATCTGGATCTGGGTCCAAAACCGGAAGGCCGTGGTCGTCGACCCTGCCATCGCAAAACCCGTGATCAATTGGCTTCGCCATCGCGACCTGTCTTTGGAGGCCATTCTTCAGACCCACCATCACGCTGATCACATCGGCGGCACGCCGGAGCTACTCGAGCACTGGCCTCAAGCGAGCGTGGTCGCCGCTGCGGCTGACCTGGAGAGGATTCCCTTTCAGACCATGTCCGTGAAGGCGGGGATGCTGCTGAATCTGCTGGGGCAACCCGTGCAGGTGATCGACGTGAAGGCCCACACCCGTGCCCACCTGGCCTTCGTGCTCCCCGAGGGGGCTTCGCCTTCAGATCCAACGCCGGCGCTGTTCTGCGGGGACACGCTGTTCGCGGGTGGTTGCGGACGGCTGTTCGAAGGATCAGCCGAGGACATGCATTTGGCTCTGGGTCGTCTCGACAGGCTTCCAGGGAGCACCCGGGTGCACTGCGCCCACGAATACACGGAGGGGAACCTGCGCTGGGCTCACGCCCTCAGGCCTGGCAACGAGGCCATTGCCAAACGGCTTGCAGCGGTCACAGATCAGCGCAGCCGAGGTGAACTGACGCTGCCCAGCACGATGGACAGGGAACGCGACACCAACCTGTTCCTTCAGGCTGGTTCTGCAGAAGAACTGGCTGAGCTGCGATCCCACAAGGACAGCTGGCGCGGCTGATCACCCCTCCACTGTTGAGCTGGCGCGAGTCAGCAGGGCCAAGCGCTGGGGATGAAGCAGAACCGAGGACCCAGGTTTCAGCTGCAAACGGCACTGTTGACCACGCGCGTAATCCTCCGCAAGTGGGCGGAGAAGACGCAGTTGTCGTTCGCCGGTCTGCACCCGGTAAAGCCAGCTGTGACCCAGGAACTCTCTGCCCATCACGCAGGCTTCTCCGCTGGAGTCTTCCTGCAGCGAGATCGATTCAGGAGCCACAAGCACCGTGGCCTCCTCGGGAAGTGAAGCCCCATCGAGATCCCGGGGCCTTTCCAGATCTCCCAAGGGGCAACGGAGGCAACCCTCTGCGGCATCCACCCAGACGGGCAACACATTGCGCTGCAGCACAAAACTTCCCACAAAGGGTGTGGCAGGCGAATCGAACAACTCGCGTGGGCTGGCGCACTGGTGAAGGTGCCCATCCCGCAACACCGCCACACGGCTGCAAATCGCCATGGCCTCCTCGGGGTCATGGGTCACCAGCACACCACTTGCCCCGCAAGCACTGAGCACGGCCGGCAGTTCACTGCGCAAGCGCAGACGCACCTCCACATCGAGATTGGAGAAGGGCTCGTCCAGAAGGACCACTGAAGGCGATGGCGCAAGCGCCCTGGCCAGAGCAAGCCGCTGACGCTGCCCGCCGGAGAGCTCATGGGGATACCGCGATTTGAACTGCTTCAGTCCCAGAAGCTCCAGCAACCACGACGCCCGTGAGGTGTCCTGACCGGGCCGCAACCCAAAACAGGTGTTCTGCCAGGCGTTGAGGTGCGGGAACAACGCATAGTCCTGAAACACCATGCCCACACCACGCCGTTCTGGCGCCAGCGACCGTTGGGGATTGGCCACGACCTGCCCATGCAGACGGACAGAACCTCGGCTGGGCTGCTCAAACCCGGCAATCAGTCGTAGCAGGGTGGTCTTTCCGCAACCGGAGGGTCCCAGTAATCCCACGAGTTCGCCGCGTTGCAGGCGGAGATCGATCCCTTGCAGCGTCCAGTCAGCGCCAGAGGCGCTGTAGCTGTGCCAGAGGCCCTCGATTTCGACTGGACAGGCCTCCATCAACACGGAAAGCGAAAATGCAGCCTCATTGTGAGCCCACCACATGACCACCATCGTCCATCAGGCCGTCACCACCACGGATGCCCCGGCTCCGGTGGGGCCTTACAACCAGGCCGTACAGGCGGGTGGCTGGCTGTATTGCTCGGGTCAGATTCCCCTGGACCCAGCCAGTGGAGAAATGGTTGGTCATGGCGATGTGGAAGCCGAAACCCGACAAGTGCTTCGCAATCTCAAGGCCGTGCTGAGTGCGGCCGGCACCGATGCATCCAAAGTTGTGAGGACCACGGTTTACCTGGTGGACCTCGCCGACTTCCAGGCCGTGAATGCGATTTACGCCGAGATGTTTGGCGAAGGTATCAGTCCAGCTCGCGCCTGCGTTCAGGTGGCCGCCCTGCCGAAAGGATCCAAGGTTGAGATCGACTGCATCGCCTGGCTCGGCTGAAGACATTGATGCTCTGGAGTGGATTTGTAACCCCCGGAGCATTGGCGACCTCACGGTTGCATAAGTTGAGGTATGTGCTGACCGACTTCCATGCCCCAGGCGAAGCTGACCATCGGTGAACTGGAAGCCGGTTACCCGTTGTATTGCAAGGCATTACGACGACTCCTTAAGGAGGGACGTGCGGTCAAAGAGATCGAAAAGACCGTGTGCTGGGGACACCTGGAAACGCTGAACCGTTGCCTTCCCGGTCGTTACAAGGCACCTTCTTATCTCATGGCTTTGATCCGTCGGGATCTGGAGCAGCCCAGCGACAAATAGGAATCAACGGCACCACGCCGGTCAAGTGGTGAGGGGCTCAGCGGGATCCGCACCCTCCACAACCCCTTGAAACACACGACTCGATCGAACATCCGAGGCCTCGATGGTGCTCAGAGCGTCACGGTCAAGCAGTTGTGTTCTCGTGGAAAATAGACGGTTGGCGTGACGAAGCCGGAGACGCTCAATCGCATTCCGAATCGAACGGGCATTAGCGAAAAAGGGCAATGTCTTACGCCGACTGATGTAACCCTGGAAGGCCAACATGGCTTCATCGCTGAACTGATAGTCCTGCTGCTTAAGCAATAACTGAGCAATCGCCATCAGCTCGACTTCGCTGTAATCAGGAAAATCAATGTGGTGGGACACACGTGATGAAAGACCTGGATTTGACCGATAAAAATCCATCATTCGATCTTTATAACCAGCAAAGATCACCACAAGATCTTGACGGCTTCGCTCCATTTCCTGGAGAAGAATCTCGATTGCCTCTGCCCCATAATCCCGTTCATTCGAAGGCTTATAGAGGTAATACGCCTCATCAATGAACAACACACCCCCTTGCGCTCGCTTGAGCATGTCCTTGGTCTTCGGAGCGGTATGGCCCACGTACTGCCCCACAAGGTCATCCCGTGTGGCAGTCACCACATGCCCCTTACGGAGGTAACCGAGGCGATGCAAAATCTGCGACATCTTCTGGGCGACAGTGGTTTTGCCAGTTCCAGGATGTCCAGTGAATGACATGTGTAGGCTCGGGGCCGTGCTGGAGAGATCCAGCTGTTGACGGGCCTGGTCCACCAGCAGCAGAGCAGCAATCTCACGAATGCGCGTTTTCACTGGCTTTAAACCGATCAATTCACGATCGAGCTGAGCGAGGACGTCCCCAACACCAGAGGTGGCATACGCCGCGTCCAGATCAACCAAGGAGTGCATCGATCTCGGAAGCCAATGCTCGATCTGCCTCACTTAACGAAGCGTCAGTGGCATCATCATCAGGCCTGATGGTGATATTCACGTAGGTGCGGCCGAAGCTGATGTCCGGGAAGCGCTGGGTGGCTTCGCTGTGATCACCAAGCTTGTCCAAGAAATCCCGGGTGGCGTCATAGGTCTCGAATTCGTAGCGCCGCTCGAGACAGACAGGACGTTTGCGTTCATGCCACTGATCCACGTCTTGATCTCAATTCATTCAGAAACTTTAGATGAGCACAGGATCAGCATTCATCAACTTGAAGGGATGGATCTCACGACAGGAATCTGCAATCGCCAATGCGCAACAGACCCGTTAATGATCATGTGAGAGGACACGAAAAGCCCGGGTGGTTCTCCACGGAAAGGATCCAATGCATCCAATTCGCTGGGATTTGTTGTCATAAGGGAGACAAGCCACCTTCAACCCTTCCCAAGGAAACTCCAACAAACTCGGTAGTTGTGACACCGACCCTTTGAAGCCACATCAGCATTGATTCAGAACGCGCGGAGAACCAACTCCGAATGCCTCGCGCTTCGCGTTCAGCCTGGCAACAAAGCCACGCGCTGACATCCCATCAATCGTTCTGACCAGCTCGAGGCGTAGGCATGGTTGGCGGCCTGCTGTTCTGGATCTTCAGTGGTGAGGGGATGAGGCATCGTGCCTGCGATTGCTGCATTTGTAACGCAGAACATCGACTTCTGGAAACTGACGCAGATCTGCACATGCGCATCCGCCTGGCTGCGACCGTGAGTGTCGTACCAACGGCTGAGTTCCTCGGGCAGATTCCTGAACATATCCGACATGCAAAGGCTCGGCGGGATGCCAGCACCCATGCTTGGCACGGGATCGGCGTACAGCGCTCCGTACTTGAACTGACTCTGATCAGCTGCGATCTGACGAGCCTGGGCGTTGTACGACACCGTTCCCAGGAAGGGCATGCCGCGGAAGAACACGGCCTCCACGTAGGGCACAGCCACATCCACCAGGAAGGTGAGACCTGCTTCAGGAGGAAGCAGCCAGACGGACTCACCGCCAACCTCCACTGCGTACTCAATCGGGCTCCCGGCTGCCTTCACGAGGCCATCCCGGATGTGATGCACCACATCCAGCACACAGGCGACTTCGCCGATGCGGTAGCGGCGCGCCAGATCGATGAAGATGTCACTCATCACCCGCCAGAACAGCCCGAGGGCATAAATGGTGGTCATCGACCGGATCGCCTCAGGTGCAAAACCTGGATAAACCGTGTTGACGAGGCGCAGCAATGGGTCCCTGCGGGAACGAAGCGCAATCACCCGACGACAGGCGTCCTGAAAAGACTCTGAATCGAAATAGGCATCCATACCACCGGTGCCATGCCAGAACATGGCCTTCTGGCAGTACTCGGCGTACTCGAAATTGATGCGATCACCCTTGAGGTGCTCCCAGAGACGCCCGAAGGAAAACCCTTCATGGAAGAAGCGCATCACCGGGAAAGGGTTCAGCAGCTGGGTTTTGCCCTGATAAACAAGATTTCTGCTGTAGGCATCGAGAACAACGCCATAACTCTCCAGCACGTTCACCACCTGGAGCAGGTGGTCAGATGTATCGGCCAGCAAAGGGCTGTCAGACAGCAAACGTCGGACCAACTCCTCCTGATCAGGAAGGCTGACGTCGATAGCCTGGGGTCGTTCGGTGGTCGTCATGTGAGCCCTCCGGGTTGAAGCAGTGTGGCGAGTTCACTGAGCTGAGTGGTGGCCGTCTGGCTCAGACCCACCAGAAGATTGGGTGCAACGCCCAAGATCAGGATCAACAAGGACATGGTGAGCGCGGGGATCTGCTGCCCTAGGGACACCTGCGTGAGAATGGATGGATTGGGATTCGCACCCGGTGCAACCGCGAGTCGTCCGAAGAAGGCCCTGTTCACGAGCAGCAAGAAGTAAACGGCTGTCAATCCTGATCCCACCATGGACAGAAGCGTGGCCACTGGGAAGAGTTCGAAACTGCCCTTGAACACCAGAAACTCAGAAATGAAGCCGGCCATGCCGGGAATGCCCGCACTGGCCATCACACCGATGATCATCAGTGTTCCTGTCAATGGCAGACCGCGCTGAGGATTGAGAAGACCCCTCAGCACATTGAGATCGCGGGTTCCTGTGCGCTCGTAAACCACACCAACCGCAAGGAAAAGAACGGCCGAAATGAGGCCGTGACTCACCATCTGGAACAACGCACCCATCAGTCCAAGGGGTGTGGCCGCAGCCGCAGCCAGAAGCACGTATCCCATGTGGCCCACGGAGCTGTAGGCCACCATGCGTTTCATGTCGGTCTGGGCGATGGCGGCAAGCGAGCCATACAGCACAGAAACCGCCGCCCAGCCTGCCAACCACGGGGCAGCGACGGACCAGGCCTCAGGGAAGAGCCCCAAACAGAAACGCAGCAGTCCATAGGTGCCCAGCTTGAGCAGAACGCCGGCGAGAAGCACCGACACAGGCGTACTGGCTTCGGTGTGCGCATCCGGAAGCCAAGTGTGGAAGGGGAAAAGTGGAATTTTGATGCCGAAGCCGATGAGGAGAGCCCCCATCAGCACCAATTGGCTCGTCATCCCCATCTGGGCATTCAGAATCGGCCGGATGCCGAAATCAACCGTTCCGGTTACCAGAGCAATGCCCAGGAAGGCTCCCAGAATCAGCACACCGGACACGGCGGTGACGATCAGAAATTTGGTGGACGCATAGGCACGGTTCGCACCACCCCAGATGGCGATCAGCAACCAGAGGGGAATTAGCTCCAGTTCGTAGAAAAGGAAGAAGAGCAGCAGGTTCTGGGCAAGGAAGGCTCCATTCACGGCTCCGCTGATCACTAGCAGCAAAGCGAAATAAAGACGGGGGCGATTGCTGATCGAGCGGGAAGCGAGGGTGGCTACCAGACAGAGCACCCCATTCATGAGCACTAGGGGAAGCGACAGCCCATCAAGAGCGAGGCTGAATTCAAGACCGACCTGGGGCAACCACGGCAGTGTCTCCAGCATCTGCATGCCTGGCTCGACGGCACTGAAAGGAAGCAGCAATGCGAAGCTCAGCACGCATTGAGCCACCAGCGTGATCACACTCAAAGTGCGGACGCGCTCGGTGCTGCCTTCGGAGGGGAGAACACTGATCAGCAGTGCTCCAAGGAAAGGGATGAGAAGAAGAATCGTCAGCATGATGACCTCACTGCAGCACCCAGCTCAGGGACGTGAGCAGCAGCACAATGGCGGCGATCACGGTGAGCACATACGACTGAGACTGACCACTGATGCTCAGTTTCAGACCCTCTGAACTGGAAAGGGAGAAGCGGGCAAGCCCGTGCAGCACCCCGTCAACGGCATTGCGATCAAACCATCCAGCCAGTCGGGAAAACGTTGCGACGACATTCACGATCGTGACCCGGTAAAAACGCTCCGTGTAGAAGTCGTTGGACAGCAGATCCTGGAACCAGCGGAGGATCGGGTTCAGGGAGCGCGACCAGGCCTTGTTGAGGGGAATGAGGGCGCCAACCAGCAGCCCAGAGGTACCGCTAGCGACTACGAGAGCAGCTGCGGAGGCAGGAAATGCGAGCAGACCATCCAGGGATTCCAGCCGGATGAGAAGCAGAGGCGTCAGCAGCACGATCACGGTGAGCGCGACCATGGGCAAGGCCATCTGCCAGTTGACCTCTGCAGCCCGTCGGGTCTTCGCCAGCGAGGGGCCGAGGAACACCTGGCGGAACACCCGGGTGAGATTTAGAGCCGTCAGGGCGTTGGTGATCAGAAAAACGGGAACAAAGATCGTTGCCCTGGCTCCCACCAGTTCCACGGCCTGAGCAAAGCAGAGAAAGCCTCCGAGCGGCAGCAGGCCCACCAGACCGGCGCCTCCCACGAGGAAGGAACCGGTTGTGGCCGGCATCCGACCGCCAAGGCCACCAAGTTCTGTGATGTCCTGGCAGTTAGTGGAGGCAATCACACCCCCCACACTCATGGAGAGCAGGGCTTTGGAGACAGCATGGGCGTACAGCAGCAGCAGAGCAAGAACGGGCACCTGCAGAGAGATTGCGATGAACACCAAGCCGAGATAGGCCGTTGTGGAATACGAGAGGGTGCGCTTGATATCAACCTGGGCAATCGACACCAGGGAACCACCGATCGCGCTGATCACGCCAATCACCTGGAGCACCACAAGCGTGACGGGAGCATGTTGCAGCAGAGGCATCACCTTCAGCAGCACGATCGCGCCGCAGGTCACCACCACTGAGTTGCGCAGAATCGACGCCGGATTGGGACCCTCCATGGCCTCATCAAGCCAGAGATGCATGGGGAACTGAGCACACTTGCCGGTGGGGCCAGCGATCAAGCCAAGGCCAAGCAGTGTGGCCGCGAGAGGCGTGAGCGTGTCGCGCGCAGACCAGGCATAGAGATCCTGAAAACCGGTCACACCTGACCAGGCCGTGAGAGCCACCACACTCATCAGCAACATCACATCACCGACGCGCTTGGTGAGGAATGCATCCCGAGCGGCGGTGACTACCAGAGGCTGGGCGTACCAGAAACCCACCAATAAATAGGTGGACAGAGTCAGCATTTCCAGCAGGAAGTAGCTCTGGAACAGCGAGTCGCTCAACACCACACCCGACATGGCTCCCTCAAAGAAACCCAGCAACGCAAAGAAACGAGCCAAAGCCCATTCCTTGTCCATGTAGCCGAGGGAATACAGCTGGGAAAGCAGGCTGAGCCCAGTGATCAGCTCGAGTGCTGACACGTTGGTCAGGGAGAGGCTGAAGCTGATCTCAAGATTGAGATCACCCACCGTGAGCCAGGGCATGCCAATCACAGCAGGGCCCGTCGCCATGACATCCCTCAGCACCAGACTGCCGTGGATGACGGCGATCAGGGTGAGCAGGATATTGAGATAGGCCGGAGGACGATGGGCGTCACGCCGAAACCAGCCGAATGCCCAGGGGAGGGACACGAGCATCCCAGCAAATCCATACAAAGGGATCAGCCAGGCGGTCTGAAGGGGCAGCGAAAGAGCTGAAGTCAAAGCAACGAGACCGAAGGGGTCGTTGTAGGGCGTATTGGCCGGGGAATCTAATCTGAAAAGGTCCCCTAAAAGTGTGTCGATCAGCTGCGGCGTCGCACATTGGTAGCGACGAGGGCGGGTTCAACCTCTTGGTGAGGGCGCGCAATGATATGGGCGGCCACGAGACCGTCGCCGACACGTTCACAGGCATCGGCACCAGCCCGCACTGCAGCGTTCACAGCACCGGTTTCACCACGCACCATCACCGTGACGTAACCACCGCCCACATACTCACGGCTAATCAGCTGAACTTCCGCCGCCTTTGTCATCGCGTCAGCGGCTTCGATGGCGGGGACCATGCCTCGGGTCTCGATCATGCCCAGGGCAATGCCCTGCACTGACGGCTGGGGAGCTGAGGCGACAGCTTTGGAAGCACCGCCCGATCCCGACGCACCAGACGCGCTACGCGTGGTGCTGCGGGTGGTCGACGCACGGGAGGCACTGGCACGTGCCGTGGTGCTGCGACGGGTCGTCGTCGTGGATTTGCTGCTGGCCACAGGCGTCACATCGACGGTGGCCGAAGACGCCGCTGCATCTGCCTTGCTCGCAGCAGGCTTGGCGGCAGAGCTGGACGGCGATGTCTTGGCTGCCTGAGACGCTCGAGCGGATGCCGAAGAGGAAGCAGACGAGCGACGACGGGGAGCAGGAGTGGCCATGAACAGGGAAAAAATGGGATGGAACGGTGAAGCTGGAGGTGATCAGTTATCCATCCGGCATCCAATGATCGATGATCCCGCCGATCGTGAGATCAGTGAGCACGGTGTTATCGGGACAGGCATGACGTGCGGCTGAACCGCTAGCGGTGAACACCCAGTTGCCCTCACGGGCACCGACGGGATCCACAGCCACAAGCTTTTTGCCTTTGTTGTTTTGGAGAATGCGCAGGTGCATGTGATCGAGTCCGGCCACCCGATAGGTGCAGACCAGCGTTCCCATCACCTGCATGATCTCCATTAGGAGGGATCTCCTTGTTTGGGCTCCGTGGTGGACTTGGCCGGCGACGGTGCCACTGAGGGAGAGGGTTTCGGTGGATCGGGTTCCCAATGGTCAATGATGCCGACAATGGTCAGATCACTGGGATATGACTTACTGCCAGCCGCCTCTCGGGCCGCGGAGCTGCTCACACAGATGACCCAGTCACCGGGTTTGGCGCCCACGGCATCGACAGCCACCTTTTTGGCACTGCCGTCTTGCACCACCTGCAGATGCTTGTGTTCGAAATCGGGAATCCGGTTCGTAGAAACGAGCGGCTTCAGGACCTTGACGATCAGCATGGTCAGTGAGCCTCCTGCTGGACGGGATCGAGTGTGGAACCTACCGCCACCGCCGGTAGGGGCTGGTCGCGGTCGCGGATGGTGAGAAGGGTGTGAAGCAGACCGTCCTTCACCAGCGATGCGTAGCGCTCGTTGATGGCTTGCTGGATGCGTTGGCAATCAGCAATGGCTCGCTCCCGGGCACCAGGAACACGACCGGAATAGTCGAAGCGAACTACCACGGGAATTGGCAGATCCCTGGAGACATTCAGACCCTTAAAGATCTTCACGCCCACATCCAAATCAGGAGCACCCTGCTCGACCGTATCGAGGTGAGCGAAATACGTGAGATTGCGCAGATGCACCTCCTTGAAGCCAATGCCCACACCAATGAAACGCTCGGCATGGCCAGCGTCGGGGTAGGGCCCGCGATGGAGGGAGCGCACGTAATCCTGTTGGGAGATGTTGTTGATCAGCATGCGGGTGATGAATGCCACCATCCCGTCATCTGGGGATGACGAGGCATGCGTTCTCACGGCCGCTTCAACCGCCTCGAGGGCCTGTTGGCGTGTAAGCGGTGCGGTGCTCTCATAGAGAGCTGAAGCGCACAGCCATTGATCCAGGCGAATCTCACCCTCTGCATCAGGAACATGCACGCGGATGGCGTCGGTGTCCGTGTCGAGTCCGATCAGCAGCAAATCGACGGAAGCACCACAGCAGAAGCTGTTCTCAACGGCTTCGCGGAAATCGTGAAGACGACGCAATCCTGAAGATGCGGCCAGAGCATCATCACTGCCATGGGCAGCGCAACCCTGGTGGGTGGGATCCAATGAGCTGAAGTGGTAAGTGACCACCTTCAGATAACGGGTCGGCGCGTGAGCTTCATTGGGATGCTGCTCGCGATACCGACGATGTTCGGTCTTGACCCAGCGGTTGACGGTGTTCTCGATGTCGAACATCGCACCGGCATGGGACCGGCGCCGAACCGCACTGAAAGGAATGCGAAGGGCGTAAACAATGGTGTGGGCGAGGCGACCATCGGCGCAGGGGGTCACATCCAGAAGATGAAAGCCACACTCCAATAGGAACGCATTGAAGGCATCGGACGCAGCGCTGCCTGAAGCCCCTTGTAGAGGATCATCCTGGAAAAAACGCTCACTGAAGAGCTGATGCGACTGAAACACGCACCATGCGAAGAGTGCTCGCATGTCGAGGGGGCGAACCCAGGACAGTTCAAGGATGTGATCCGGCAGATCAAAACCAAGCTCAGCCCGCGCAAGCCGCTGAGCTTGGGTCAGGAAATCTGGCTCATGCTGAAGAGCAGAAACCTGCTTCAGCAGCGGAACGATGCGATCGAAACGACCTTTGACCTCAAGTTCATAGGCCTGAAGCCTCTGATTGGATTGTTGGTCCGTCAGAGGGTGAAGATCTTGCGACCAGGGCAAAGTCGTTCGGCTGAGATTGACCGCTGGACGCGATTTGGTCTCACCACGTCTGACCCAGCCAGGTTGCTGATGCACAACTGGACGACGTTGGTCGGCCTTGGAGCGCAAACGACCAGCTGACGCGGATCCACTGGAAAGCCGTGCAGCTTTGCCCGAGACCGTCAGAGCCTGCCTGCGTTGCAGAGCGGACAGACGCGTGGTGGATTCACTCGAGGAAGTCAAGGACTCCCCCGCAGATCCCTGATCGGGGTCCGCGGCTGGCGTCACCATGGATTGAAGCTGACGCCTCGTTGGGGCTGTGGGGGCAAGAGCTCGCCCGCCACGGGAAGGCTTGGAGCGAACCATGCGCGAATCAACCCCTTGCGCCACCTGAGACGGTGATCAGGGAACCCTTTTCAGTGTTGCCGCTGGAACCGGTCACACGGCTCACAGGCCATTCAGTGTCCTCGTTGCGCTTGCGCTCGAAAGGAGACATGGCGCTCATCGGGCCGGGGCGGCTGGGGTTACGACGACGAGCCGAAGCACCCTCGGTACCCGTGACATGCTCACCACGATCCCAGTCATCACCTGTGATCTTGGTGGAGGATCCCTCTCCGGTCACCCGGGATGCGGGCTTCTCTGAGGGCTCGCTAACCACAGCCACGGTGGGCTGGAACTGACGCTGCTGACGGTTTTGAAAGTCGCGGTTGTCGAAGCGGAATTGCTCCGTGCCAGTCACCTTGCCGCCAGCCATGTCAAAAGGGCCGGTGATCCGGTTCCCTTGCTCGTAAGTCGTACCGGTCACGCCGGAGCGAGCCTCACGCTGCTGCTGGGCTGCACGGGCAGGGGACACCACGCTGAAACGAGTCCAGGGTGCACCTTCAGGGGATTCACCATGGGTGTCGGTGCCGGCAGGAGCATCAGCGCCACAGGCGGCGGCGA
>MDTA01079925.1_pt1 | contig 15708 bp, 7 predicted proteins | sample 811151 | NCBI WGS metagenome assembly MDTA01 (sample SAMN05326648, study PRJNA326480) | marine metagenome | isolation source: seawater | place: Indian Ocean: South | collected 2010 | reverse complement strand
GGAAACAACCACACCTTACGATATCTTAGCTACATTACAACACAACACAATGGTCTTGAAGGCACAGGGAGGACTAAGCCCGGACCAACGACCACACTATCTCCGGCAAGTCAACTCATTGACAAAGGAAGCCTATGGTGGCGATACAGTGGCCTTGAAAGAGGCGCAGAAACACTACCGTCTATTAGCATCTTCAGGCATGGGTAACCTAGGAGGGTTTTTTACTTACGAACAGGATGAAACTGGACTAATTAACGGCATCAGGCTCTTTGGAAGTGTGTTCCTTTACTTGGTTGTACCAGCAGTAGCAATATACGGGGCTAGTAAGGTTGCTAATCGAGGAAAGGGCATAGATGGACTAATCGCAAAGTTATCGGAGGGAGAAGAATGACCGATGACTCTATTATGAAAAGTGTAATGCGTCAACACGGGGGGCGTTAGATATGGTATTAAGTAAGAGCGAACAAGATAAGAACGAAGACGAAGATACTACGGAAGTAGGGCTCTTCGACGACATTGAAGACGAAAACCTACGCGGCGATATGGCTGATATGCCACATGGCCCCATAACAAATCCAAGAATCACAAATCTATTCTCATCTCAGCGTGGTTGGCGTGTTTTGAGACTACCAGGCGGAAGAGCTGGCGACGAAGGTCCAGGAGGTTTTCGTGGCTTCGCTAACTTTATGCTACAAATTATCCCAGGTTGGAAGGGACAAACTATCCGTGATAGCCCATTCCGCCATATGATAACCGCTCGTATGTGGCAGCAATACATCAACAACATGGAACCAATTGATGATGCACTAGAGATTCAAGCACCTTACAGCCCCGAAGAGATGCTATCACTTCGTATGTTCTGTGAAGAGTGGAGTAACGACCCAGGTCATGTACAGTTTACCCGTCGCTTAAGCAACCACCCAAGTACAAGTAACTCAGATGCTATTCTAAAGGGCAATATGGTTTACGACCTATGTACTGGTCAAATCGAGTTAAGAACCTCAAGAGGGGCAAGAGAAGGTAGTATTCCTATCCGTCTTGCGCACGATATTCTAACATCTATTCCTCTAAACGAGTACAACTTCTATACTCTAAACAGTGTACATACCCAAGAGGGTGCAGCGGTTTACGAGCAATTCTTGAACCGATATATCCGTCTATCTTCAACAGAAGTCGCTATGGTCGAAGAAATCGAATTAGGTATTCGTGCTTCAGGCCGTGCTTATGCTAACATGTCGACTAGCCTTACTGGTGACCCAATAGAAGCATTTGCACTAATGCAGCAAACAGTCGAAGCCATGGAAATGGGAGATACTATGACAGTACGAGCCCAACTAAACGCGCTCTTGAGCCCACCTTACAACTTCAAGTCAATGGCTCAAAAAATCGATGTGGGTGGCACTCATGGTGGAAGCTTTGTAGCATTAGACGCAGTGGAATATACCAAGTTCAAGACAGGTAAAGTCAGCGATAAAAACACTTGGAAAAATGGTACTGAAAGGATTATGATAAGGCAAGGCCGCAATGCTAGTGGAGCGTTAGTCAACTGGCCTAAAGGCGCCGACCATAATAAGAAGCCCGACGACGGTTTCTATATGGAATTAGAAAGCGGTGGAACCACAGTCGAAAATATTTGGGAAGTCCTCACAATAGGGTCAGACCAATACATTAGGATGGCAAACTATGATGACCAAGCTGCTCAAATGAGCGCCCTAGTGGGTGGTTTCAATGCTCGTGATAGAACCGCAAGAGATTCAAGAGCACCAGGAACGCCTGACCGTGATGCAGCAGACCGTCGTCGTGGTGTAAGAACAAACCCAACAATGCATGAGTATGCTACCGAGATTAGAGATAACCGCTTCGGTGCATCTTCAACTATGGGTCGTGGAAAGTACATCTATGTTCAAATTCTGCCAAAGACACAAATGGCATTCAGTGGCAAGCACAAAGGTCGCTCTAAGCAAACACAGTACTGGGACCATGGCTCAACATCTGTGTCAGATACAACAGGTCTAGCTAAAGTATTCACAGGCGGTCCTAGTGGAGATGGCTACTTCATTAAGAAAGGTGGATTCAAGCGCACAAAGACAACCGAGCCATGGATTATTGCACTACCTCGTAAGGACTTCCAAGCATTTACCGATAGTGAAGGCCGTAGGACTATCCGACCAAAGCGTCGTAAGGGAGCAGCTAACCCAGCATGGGACAAGTTTACTCGCTACTATGGTGTACCAACCTATGCTGGAGAAGCAGGTAAAAGGAACCTATTCAAGATTAAGAAGGCAGACCGAGGGGTCTTCTATGACAAGCTAAGAGCAAAACCAACAAAGAGGTGATATGATGGGATTACTAGAAGATATCATAGGAACAGACAGACGAAAGAAAATGATTGTTACTGGTGCTTTAGTTGGTGGCGCAGCACTAATGGCTGGCATAGGCCGCACAATTGACAAGAAATTCCCAGGTTACAAGAGCTCGAAAAAACCAAGCTATCTATTCGCAAGAGGGGCATTGATAGGTGGCGTACTCTCTCTCCCAGCAGCAGCTTATGTAGCACATAAAGGTGTAAATGCAAATGTGTTTGGAAACGCTCAGCGCCCTATGTGGCATGATTCAACACCAAAAACACCTGAGGGTTACATGGAATTCAAGAATTCCGCTGATGGAACTACTTATTTCCTACCGACCCCTCAGAACATTAAGTGAGGGGAAGATAGATGACAATGCACACCGTACCTAGTAGCCTAATGGGCAGTTCCTTAGGAGAAGCTCACAAGTGGGTTCGCTCTCAAATGGTACGGTCAAACCCAAGTAAGCCAATGGCAGATTATACGCTTACTAACGAAAACGGCAAAAAAGTAAGTCTAAGTGACTTAGTTAGAGGTAATGCCTCCCATGTTACCATTAACGCCGCTGGTTCTGTCCGCTCAAACCCTGCACACCCCGCAGAAATTCAAGGCTTTATGGAAGTCCCAAAGCCAATGCATGTTTCTCGTCTTACTGCACTTACCCAAGATGAAATTACACCTGCACTATACAATGCTATGGTAAATGAGTTTGGACTCTTTGGTGCCACGCAGACCCTTTCTATCCTTCTTACTCGCCCGGTTTCTCCCTCCCTTCACCATACACAGAAAACCGCGAACCTCATTCGTGCCCGTAAAGGAGAGTCACTACTACCTCAGCACCGCTTTATGCCCAAGTCAAAGCACGAGCAAAAGAAGCAAGAGAAGAAAGATAACAAGAACAGACAGCGCAATTCACGAACTAGGAAAAACCCTAGCTCCTTGGAAACTGTAAACGCAGCTACTGGCCTCGGACTAGGCCGAAGCGTTCCAGCAGCAGCAAGAACATTAGGAAGAGCAGGTGTCCTAAACCTAGACTTAGACAAAACTACTACTGACATTCGACGAGAAGTTGACCGTATGCTTGACGACGCCGAAGATAGGTTTGAGTCAGGAGAATCAGGTGCGCTATTATCGGTTGCTAATAGAATGTCTTTGAAGTATGAGAATAGCGAAAAGTTGTTTGACAACTTCGCAAAGAATGTACTGGGACCTTACCTAATTACTAGCACTGCTAACATTAACGCACTGAAATACCTCAATGAGTATATTTTACCTGCTATGAGAGAAATAGTAGGCTCTAACAGTGCGAAGAAGAGAAAGCTCGATAAGCAATACAAGCACTTAGTTGAGAAACTAGCGACAGACCCTAAGGACTTCTATATGGGTACTGAGCTAGCTCTAATCGCTCACCCTGGATTCTTATTCCCTCGTGCTGGTCTAGCTCTAATGCCTGTACCTGAGAGCACCAAAGATACTGCGTTTAGAGCATTCGCTCAAATAGGAACCCCTCCTAAGTGGGACCCAAAAACTGGTTTTATCATGGTCGCAGACAAGTCAGACAAATCAGGGGTAGCATATCTTGACCAAACTACATTCAAAAAGGTACAGGACGGAAGCTTTGGAGGCATAAAGTCAGTATTGAGTGCCTTTGATGCCATTAACAAACTAACAGATGTTATCGAAAGATATGGACAAACCGAAAGTACAGGGTTCAATGTCTTAGTTAGAGATACACGCGCTATGGCTCAAATGTCAGGCGACCAACTATACAGAAGCCTATCTTGGGATGATGGCAAGCGCAAACCAGCATTTTACTTTGTTGACCTTCCAGGTATTCGCCCTATCCCTACTAATTGGCCACAAGGTCTGATAATGGCTATGATGGAGATTTTAGCATCTAACCGAGAAAGAATAACTGGGCTAGGTTCAAAATTCGACACAACCGAATTCCTAACTCCTAGTGGCATTAACCTTTCATCGTCTGTTAAGTTTGGAGATTATGCCAACTTTAATGCGTGGAACAAGGAGTTTAAGCGATTACAAAGTGTACCAGCAGCCGATATTAACACGCCAGGAGCAGAAAATGCCAATGCACTTAAGCACTTGAAATCTCTAAAAGATGTAGCAAGAAGCGAATCACTACCACTAGGAGTAGCAACCATAACAGGTACTACTATTGGACCAACAGGAGACGACCCAACCGCTACTGGTTTCGCTGGCAAAGCAACAGGCGTAAGGCGAGCCCAGGTTATTTACAAGAAACCAGGTGGAACGGTACTACCGGATAAGCCATATGCTGACCTTGCCGCCTTCTTGGACAACCACATATCCGAAAATAAAGACAAAACTTCTAGTGGAGCAGAACTGAACTGGTCTCTAAGTATGTCTGCGTTGTATGGATTATCAGAATTCAAAACCTACATTGACGAAATAGCCCCTGAGTTAAGCTCCGCGAGCCTGGCACCAATAACCGCTCAAAAGACTTCGGTTTCTCCATCAGTTTACCAAATCATGGTGGAAGCTGTTGAATTATCAATGCGCAAGTACAACTACAACCCATCTAAGGATGATGTTTACTTCGCTACTGTATTACTTTACTATTCTCTCAGAAACATGGGGCTTGATACGAAGGTAGCAGGCTTCATGGGCGCAATAAGTGGCGCATTCTCAGCCGCACGAAAGCAACAGATGGATGCTTTCATGGCTCAAATCAACAAAGACTACCCAATAGGTGGAGCAACCTTACCCCTTAGCCCTACGGAAATGCAAAATTACCTAGCGCTTCGCTTTGTCTATGAGGCGTTTAACGACCCAACCTCAGAAGGATTCAGGCAGCTAACAGGGATAAGAACAAACCCATCACCAGCAGTAATAACCGATTCAAACATAGCGCAGATAAAAGAGAGTCTCAAGAATTCTCTTGAAGTGTTTGAAGAAAGAATGAAGAGCACTGGTAGTAATAGTAACGCAGAAAAGGTCTATGAAGCTATGAGAGATTTGATTCTGCCTTCCGTGATTAAGCAGATGAACGATAACGACACAGAAGCTATGTTTACCTATGTGGGTAAAGAGGCAAAACCAACAGACAAAATCATCGAAATTGTAAACGACCAATTCGGACAGTGTCAAGCAGCGGTCATTAGCCACATACAAGAGCTAGAGTCCCTATGTACCTTACTTGCAGGTAACATGGCCATTACAGGTGACCTGTCTCAAGAACTGGTTCAGTACTTAGAGGCCATAAAGGGTACTACTGCTCAGTTAGAGTTACTAGACAACACCGCTACTGCTATGGATGATTTCATGAAATTCCTTCCTAAAGAAGTTACTAAGGCCGAAAGAGCGTATGTTTCCAAGATGAAGGACTTTATGACTATCATTAGCGATGATATTCAATTTGACAAAGAAACCATAGGTGATTTGATTGCCGAGGTCAAAAAACACAAAGATGACATAGACTCCAGTGGGACTACTTACGATATAACCATACCATATCCTATTCTAGCAACACTAATTGCAGAAACAAAGGAAATAACAGATGTAGTTACAGCACTAGACGCTACCATAGCGCCTTTCGAGAAATATAACGCAACTACAAGTGATGCGGCTACTCGTCACTCAAACAGTGCAAAGTTCGACATGCTAAGACCAGGGCAACCACTTTCTCACATGAAAAAGAAACTACATTCACTATACGAAGAGTTGCTCAAGGCAGTATCAGTTATGTGTGGTTCAACAGCAGATACTCAAGGTGTGTTTGATAACTTAATTGCTCAAAAGCAAGATATACCAATTAGAAGGCTAGGTAAACCAACTGAACCAAACCCCTTCTCAGCCTTCCTTAAACAAAAGGACTCCACACAATTAGCTCAAGCCCTTCATAAGACAGGAGAGCTGAAGTTAGATGGTGCAAACATACCCAAAGACTTCAGACTAATGTTTGAGGACAAGCCAATGTGGGGAAGAATTTTGCTAGACTTCTATGAAGAACTAGCAGCTGATACTGGGTTTAGGAATCAACCTTCATTCGCTCGCAATAGAAATGTAGCTATCGAAAAGATAGTCGATGGTTTGTACAAGAAGTACACTATTCGTACTAAGGCTGGTAATGCTGCTAAACTAGCTGCAAAGGACACATTCCAACTGGCTCAAGCTGGTGTGGAGGCAGGGAAAATAGTAGGAACATACGGTACTGCTGCTGGCCTCAAAGCTCTCCAGGCAGGGGCGGGCATTGTAGGCGCTACCGCTGGTGCAGTAGGTACTGGGCTTGCTGTTGGTGGTGTTTTAGGTGCTCAAAGTGCAATCAATACCGGAAGAGTAGCACTTGAAGCCATGAACCAAAGTACACGCACTGTATTAGAGGGGATGAGAACCTCAGGAATAGCAACCCGTGAGAAACTAAGACAGCTAGGTGTGAAAGCACAAGAGTCTGCAAAGAACAATATCGAAGTAATGCGAGCAGACGCCGCAAACTTGAGGGACTTTGTCAAAGCAAAAAGCATTGTCAAGGGAACTGAAATCCTTGAGTGGAGTAAGCGCCGCATGACAGATGCTCGCATGAAGACTTACGAAGCACTAGCCGCTTACGAAAATGGTACTACATGGGGAGTCGTGGAATCAGGTGCAGTAGCAGTCGGCTCTATGCTAATGTCCTTTGACATGGCTCGTGAGCGCCGCCGTACTCAGAAGAACATCGACAATAACATAAAGACCATCAACCGTAATATCAAAGACATACGCGAACTAAAGAAAGCGTATGAAGCGATTCCAACACAACACTCCGGTATGCTCAAGGATAGCGTTGAGTACCTTAGTGAGCTACTTGAGGAAATGGAGAGAAAGGGCGAGCAACAGATTATCTTACTAGAGTCTATGGATGAAAATATGCCTAACAGCGTACTTGAAGACTTAACGAGAGGCGCACACATTGTAAAGAGAGAAATTGACAAGGTAGCAGATGCAATAATCGACGGTGTAAAGACCGGAGCTGCTATTGGAAAGGCATTCGTTCAAACCAGCGGAGAGGTAATCTATGACCTAGCCAATGGTGCGGTTCAAACTGGTGCAGCTGGAATCAAAAAGGCTGGACAAATTGGTGCAAAGGGTGCTCTAGAGGGCATAAGCATATTGGTGCCACCTGTCGGTATCGCTCGTGAAGTAATCAGACAACAAAGAGAAGCAGAAACAGAAGCAGAATACGAAGCTTACAGGGAAGCAGAATTAAAGAGGTTGGGACTTAAATGAAGAAAGAATGCCCACACTGTAACTATCTCAACCCCCCGCAAGCAGTAACTTGTAGGGTCTGTAACCTTAAACTCCCTCGTAGCAACCCCCCTACTTCTCTATTACACACTGCTACCCGCCCGAAGATGGCGGTCTTTGACTTAGACAAGACTCTCTTTGACCTTTCACGAAGAGAACGAGCAGCTAGGCGTCAAGGACTCAAAGAGGGTAGCAACAAGTGGTATGAGTTTCTAAATCAAAACAAGTATATCCTAATGGACACTCCGATTCCAGGAACGGTCAACTTTGTAAAGCAATTATCTGAAAATGGCTTTACCATAGCCTATCTTTCCGGTCGACCACGACATTCTCTAGCTGCTACAAAGCAATCTCTTCAAGAAAATGGATTCCCAATTGATGCTACTGAGCAAGATTTGGTTTTCTTGCATAGTGGAAAAGGAAGCATCAAAAATATCACAAACCACAAAAAGACTGTTTTGACACATCTCAAAAATGTCTTCGACATAGATTTCTTTTTTGACGACACTCCTGAGTTCCGTGAAGCGGCCAAATCATTGTTTATTCCGGGCGTTTATCCGTCAATATCGTCGTATACCGGAAAAGAAGAGCGCTCTTCCTCCCCCAAGAAGAAAGGTCGTTCAAAAAAAACTAGAAAAAATCCTGGAGAAAAAAACTGTGGATGTGGGCAAGACCCATGCATAACTTACGGAGAAGCTAGAAGCAACCCACATGCGCTAGTATGCCCTGAGCACGGAATAAGGGCTGAAGAGGAAATAGGGTACCAAGATGGCTCGCTAATCTGTATTGAATGCGGCAGCTTCCTAAAGATGGATGGTAATGTAAAGGTTAACCCAGTACCAAAACCACGCAAGAAGCGTGACAAAGCAGGGCGTATGCGTAAAGAACCACTAAAGAAGTACATAGACCGCTTCATGGGTGACAAGAAAATGAACGAAGAGTTCCCTGACAGGTCTCAAAGATTCGCAGTCGCAGCTACTACTGCTCGCAAGTTTTACGGAGATAAAGCAGTGGATAAGGCATATCCAAAGGACAACCCACTAACACTTAGCGGTACCCAAAAAGAAATTACCAAAGACCGAGAAAAGGTATGGAACGCTCTAACCCCACTTAAACCAAGTAAAAAGCTACAAACCAACTTGCTCAAATACCTAGAAGCAAAGGCTAATCAAAATAAAGAGTTTACTCGCGAGAAGAAGAAAAAAAGTTACGAATACGGCGGAATGGGGTTTGTCCCAACTTTAGATACTGAAATGACATACGGCGAAGCCGCATATCACTCAAAACATTTCCTAAGGGATGGAGCCCCAGGAGAGGATATGGGCTACACTTGGCTTTGGTTCATTACTAACAACCCCGACAGAAAGGCGACCACTTACTTCGCAAACTACCTAGATGAGGCAGGTTACTACTTGACCGATGACTACCCATTCAGGGAGAGTTCACCATATTACCCCACTTCATTTGGCGAGGTTATCAAGTTTGACGCTTCTGACCTGTTAGTTTACGGTGGAAAGGGGTTCTTGCATCCTAATGGTCCGCTAAGAGATAAGGATATAGCCATCAGTAATGCGGACTATGAAAAACTCCTTAGGAACATAAAGTGGATGGCGGAAGAGAAACTCATAGCAATAAAGAAGACTGGTGGATATGCTAAGAAGAAACTCATTGGCTGGGAGCAAAAAGGACCGTATACCGTCGCAGACTTGAATGTCATGATAGCAGACCCAAGGCAAAAAGACCCACTTGATGCCCATGTATGGAAAAAGAGCAAAGTTCGCTCTAACCCTCGCTCTAACCCTCATACACCTGTATCAGACGCCAAGGAGTTTTACAAGCAGTTTCACCAAAAACCAGCCAAGAATGTAAAGAAAACCAAAGTGGACATAGGCGATACTTGGGTCGGCTTAGGTAAAGCATGGTCTATTGGTTATAGGTCAGGCAAAGAAACCGGCAACGAACAACAGAAGTATATCCACAACTTCGGAGTCGACGAAGAATCAGGAAAGCAATTCAAAGAGCCCGACTTGTACTATGTCAAAAACAACGACGGTTCTCAGATGATGGTCATTATGGGTGGTGACTGGTATATTGATGTTGACGAAGAAGGCCAAATGTCTTGGATTTACATTTGAGGTGGAACAATGGCTAACAGAAATTGGACTGACCAGCAGATAGAAAAACGCTTAGGCATTTCTATTGCTACTTGGGATAAGATAGAAATAGCTTCCCTTGGTCTTCTCTTACTCATCACCGCAAGAGAAACTATGGATGTAGTTGGCTCTAAAGGCCTATTTGGGTTCGGCAAAAGCAAGAACCTACAAAAGTACTCTAGGTTAGGATTTGAAAGAGATACTTGGACCAACATCAATGTAATGAGTACCATTCTAGGTGCTGGCTTACTACTAAAGGGGACAGTTGACACACTAGAGTCTAAGACAGGAATATTGGCTACTATGTTCAAACCTAAGACTCTTGGTGGTGCAAACATTCAAGGTTTTACCCGCAACCGCATAATTTGAGGCGATAGCATGACTAGAGTATATCACCCAGCAGCTCGTGGTTACATCAACATAACCACAGGTGTTGGAAGACTACTATTAGTCATGACAGGGGCTTATTTGGTTTTCAAGCCAAAAGAAGTAAAGGCAGAAGAACCCAACCCCTACGCAAACTTCATGGAAAAGTTGGAGGTCTCATACTTTTCGCCAGTAAATACAGAAGGAGTTGAAACTAAAGAAATAAGCGACGGAGATACGATTCAAGGTGCAAGAGACCAAATCCAAGTTAGCTACCGTGTTACCGGAATAGAGTTTGGGAAAGCCACGATTAAGTACGGTGATGAAGAGCAAGTAATTGAAAGTCCACAAGGACTACCTATCAGTTTCACTATCTCAAAGCCTTCTGTAATCAAAGAATTAGACAAGAATGGCTACCTACAAGTTCAAATTTCCGTAACCCCTGCGTCTGCTCAGGCGGAAGTGCGTACAGTTAACTTCCGCTATGAGGGTGCATAAGATGGCTGACGAGAAGTTCAAAAGAAACGCTTCACCGTTTGGCCTGGGTAGGTCAAAAGAAGCCCAAGACTTTGCTACTAGAGCATCCAATAACTTACTACCTTGGATTAAAGAGCACTACCATATCTATGTAGCAACTAGAACTAGTGCTGACCCGTTTACTCCAGCAGGCCTTTACAACTACCATCTTCGAGGAGACTATTACTTAGGACTAACCAAAGATGACATTAGACTAGACCAAGTAGGTTTACACAATAACTCTAATCCTACTAGACTAGCGCACATAGCGCAAACAGCTAGAGCCTTTGATGGTAACGAATCAATTGACTTAGTAACCAGTATCGATAGAGAGCCGGAGTTCAACGGTACTGAATTATACGGCTTGTTGGGCGCTGCGGAGGATATATCATCAGCAGCTTCAGCACACTTTTTTACAAGAGAGGTAGCAAATGGGTCTATACTAACTGAATTCTTGTTTGCCGAACAAGCAACAATGGCCTACAAACTACTGCCTTACATGAAAGACTTTCATACTGGGGTAAAGAAATTTCTAGTCAACGAGGCCTTGCACTTTATCGACAATATCGATAGTTTACGCAATAGAGGAATAAACAAAGACACTACTCATAATGTACATCACGCCTTTAGGTTAGATGCAAGTGAATTGTCTGCTAGATTAGATGCAACGGGTCTTAGCCCTACTCGTATACCACCTATCAGTATAGATGGGACTACTATCGACTTTGTAGTAAATGTCATTGGTCTGCCAGCATCTAGCTTCAACGAAAATCTAAGCGTGGATGCCTTCCCAAAACCTACATTCGTACTCCCTATCTTCTATGTTATGAGCGCAGCTGAAGAATATTCGAACTTAATACGACCTAGATTAGATACCGACATGCAAGATAGGCTAGACGACATATTCGACACTTTACTCATTGACGCCATTCAAACTTCATACAGAATAGGTGGCTTCTATACAATAGATACCGCTGGAGACCCAGTGCTAACTGGTGTAAGGAATTTCACATATAGGGACTATGATGGAAACCCAGTAGGCATAAAGAGTGACGACTATAATTCAGAACGAGTAAAGAAACCTCTAACCGAGTTTTTCGAGACTTACTTTGACTTGGTCGATGCCAAGTTCCCAGTGGGTACAACTATTGAGCTAAACCGTGCATTGGTTGATGTCGAAACTAGGTCTATGGAAAATCAAACTCAATTAGGCGCTGACACAACCGACATAGATGAGTGGAGAAAATTCCTTGACGGAGGGTCTTTATTCCGTATAACTAGTGTTCGTAAAGAAAAGATTGGAAAAAAGAAGAAGAAAAAAGTCCGCGAACTATACGGCTTAGAAGCAGTCGATGGCGGTGGCGGGACTAGGTCTATCTTAGGTGGTCCGACTGTAACCATTGAAAATTTCCCGGAATTCATACCAAAAGGAGACCGAGGGGATATTCCCGCTGTTATCTTACATAGCGAAGGTGTCAATATTCCTAAAACAAATACACCAATAAGCATCATAGGAAGGTTGTTACTGTCAGTTTCATACAGCATATTCAACGCAGGTGCGTATTACAGTACACCAAGAGATATGCGTCGACTAACCAAGAAAGATACACCAGGACATTATGAGCCACTGCACGAAGCACTAAGAGGCGCTAATATTTTCAGGCATGGTAGGGCAGCACATGACCCAAAGAGCAATTTTGGTATCATAGACTTGTACGCGGAGCTACGAGCCGACCTAATGGCTGACTACCTAGCAGCGATGTATGATAGTATCAAGGGCAAGTATCGTGATGACTTTGTACGCTTCTTCACGGGTGACTTCCATAGTAATGAGCTTGACTTCTATACTAACGCGGTTTCAAATTACATATCTAATGAAGTAAGACCGGAAGATTTCGGCAGAGACCCAGTTATGGTTGGTCCGCGATTAACTACAAGAGAACCACGAGGCTTACTGCCTGCAACAAGCATGGCGAAAGAACAGGCTCAAGTTCAATACTACCGCACGGCTAACCCTGAGTTAATTTACTACCAAATAGACAGCCCCCTTCTAAGAAATATTTTCAGGGAACTTACAACTGCATTTTACGAGTGGTATGTTGAACTAGCAGAAGAGTTAGACCGAGGCAGAAGAAATCTCAGAAGAGGTGGGCTACTTAGTGAGTCTGATGACCCGTCTATTAGGGCTATGATGACTCCCAAAAACAAGAAAAAAAAGTTCATCGACCCAGGTCAAGATAGACAACCAATCCGACCAACCAAGCTCCTTCTAGAAAGTATGTGGCCTTTACTAACCACAAGAGCAAAAGACGCAGTGGAATCCGGCGAAGTACCAGCCCATGAGATGCTTACAAGGCTAGCAAATGCAGTAAGGGCGTTTAGAAACAGGTCATCACAAGCAATACTAGCAGTACCTATCACTACTTCCTTCATCAATTTTGGAGATTTACTTCGCTCACCTGGGCAGTATGCACTCCCACCAAGCACTGACGCAGGTGATGTTGAAGCGTTTATGGGCTATCTGCAAACCACACACTATAACGAATATACTCTAATAGGGAGGCTCGCAGCTGAAATAGAAGATGTAAGAGTTCGACGATATACTCAAGACCAACTAATAGCGCAGTTCAAAAAGCAATATAGGTCGTTTAGGAATACCAAAGCACTGAACCGCTTCACATTTCCAGCAACTGCCGAGGTAGTCAGGATATTTAGAGAAATGATAGCCTTACCAACAAATGTAAGAGCCCAAGAGGCAGCAACCATTACCACAATGCCTCCACCTGCACCAACTGAGCAACCAGCAACAGAACCGCCATTACCTGAACCATTTAGGAGGCCAAGAACATGAACCTCGACGGCCTCTTTGAAGAGTTTGACAACTATACTAGGAATTCCTATATAGCAAACATCAAGCTAAGCATCCCTGAAATAAGGGACTTTCTTGAACAATTCTTTACCCGTCGTACCTTTTTCATCAATGGAATAATGTATAGAGGGGCTACCAGTAAAGACGATGACCAACAAAAGTTTGTCTTTACTGAACCCGACTACACTACTGATGACTACATAGAGTCAGTCTTACCTGAATTGATAGAGCGCTATACTGCTGCTTATGGTAGGCCAGGAGACCAAGTCTTTTCCAATAATTGGTCAACAACCCCATTCAAGGCTGTGTCAGTAGCGGAGAAACAACAGGCAGCAATCATCAAAGACAGAATTCAAGAGTATAACCAAAAGACATTACCGTTTAGACTAAGCAAGACAATGCACCATGCGATTTACACAATTGGGTATTCATACAGCAGTGGAAGCCTCATTACCGAGGGCAAAAAGGGCGAGGTAGTAATCGACAGTCCCGAAGAAATCGAAGTCTTCCTTGACTCCAAGAAGTATTTTTCTCTTCATGGTGGAAAACATATGGCACTTCGCGACCTATGGTTTGAAGCACTAAATGACGAAGCATCTAATCCCAAGTTTGGCTGGATAGATATTGATAACCCCGCAAAACTCCCTGAAAAGGAACACAAGGAAGTAGTATCGAAGATAAGCCAAATGTTAACCAAAGCAGGTCGTAAGCACATTATCATGTTTAGTGGTAGGAACTATCAGATATGGTTTGCACCAATGGAAGGCGAGAGGTTCAACTTTGGTTCTGATATACGAAGCATAGCCGAGAGTTATGGGTCAAAGGCAGGTGCTGTAATTGGAAACTCTAAGAAGTATCGAGACAAAGCCGTCGCAGAAGGCAAAATTTGGGTCGATACTGGAGTATACAAGAAAAATCAAAAGCTAGGTTTCTTCTTCGGCATGCACTTCAAACCTAAGAGTCCTAAGGAATCAACCGGGTTAGTAAGAGTCCCGCTTAAGAGAAACGAACTATCCAAGTTCGAGCCACTAGTCGACGCACACCCCGAAGCTGTATTAGAGAGGTTCACCGAGCTAAAGGCAAGGGTGGATATGTTCTGTCAAGAAGTAGGGCTGGGAGAAGGATTCCCTTATGCTGATGCTGGCTATCCCTGCTATCGTTCCGCTCGTGGAGAAAATGACACTAAGCATGAAATGGTAAAGATGCTAGCCGACTGGAAGAAGCCGAAGATGACGGAAGTGTCCAAAAGAACAGTAGGGGAAGAAGCACTACAACACGAGTCAATCACAGTAATGCCGAAGCTAGACGGGTGGTTGGTCTGTATGTCATTCAATAATATGGGTAAATTCAAAGTCAACGGACAAAGCCTTGACAAGACACAAATCCAAGAAGGTATAATCGAGTCAATCACAAGTGAGCGCCAAAGAGCATTAATGTGTACTAAAGGTGGGTTATTTGCTTGGGATAACTACCTTACACACGCTTTTGAAAATGCCTGCCGAGCAGTAGGAGTTACCGAAGCTATTGTTACAGGAGAAGTAGTAACTTACAATGATAAAGGGCAAGTAGCTGGAAGGGAAGCAATTACTAGCATACTAAATCGACAAGAAGCCGACCCAATAGACAAGATTTCCACCCATGACCGTCATGCATTTAGAAGGCTAAAACTAGTCATACACGATGTACTTTCTTTCGACGGCTCGCCTGTAAGTCGTGATATTCCTATTAGTCAGCGATTGGCTCTATTCGCTGATGTGAAGAATGACCGAGTATCTGTTATCCCCCATGAAACAATTACCGAAGATGCTAACACTAACTTTGAGTTATTTTGGAAAAACAATGTGAAACTACCAAATAACGAGGGTGCAGTAATTTACGGAGGTGGCCGCCGCTACAAAGTAAAGACAAAGTACACACTAGACGCTGCTATCATAGGCGTTGATACATCAGCTAAGTACTGGCAAGACCAAAAGGAAATCATAGGAAAGGTGGTTGTTGCTGTTTCTAAAAATACTGGGAGAGGACCAGCTTACATCGCCTTTCAGCGGATTGGAAACTTTAGAATGAGCGACGATGAGAAAGCAGATTTGTTCCACCGAATCTTAGGAGAGAGAAAAGATGATGGGTGGACTAGGAAGAGTTTCGCTAATGTCACTCCGGCAGTCATAGAAAAGAACCCGGAGATTTACTGGGT
>MDTA01190430.1_pt1 | contig 15716 bp, 15 predicted proteins | sample 811151 | NCBI WGS metagenome assembly MDTA01 (sample SAMN05326648, study PRJNA326480) | marine metagenome | isolation source: seawater | place: Indian Ocean: South | collected 2010 | reverse complement strand
ATTTTGAAGAAAAATATCTTTTGAAATTTTTAAATCATCAATTTTCCCAGAAATAACAACTTGAATAGGAGAGTTGTCATTTGCAATTTCAACATTTAAATTATTTTCTTTAATTATACTTGCTGCTAAATCGCAATTCAAACCAATTAAAGCTGCCATACCTGACATATTAGGTGCAAAAGCATTTTGCATTAACTCTCCTCTTTTCTTAAGTAAAGTTGCACAATCTTCTATAGAAATATATCCTGCTGCAGTTAATGCTGTATACTCACCTAAAGAGTGGCCTAACATAGATGAAATATTTAAAAGACTCAAATCAATTTCTTTTTCAAAAACTTTAAATATTGATATTGATGAACAAAATATTGAAAGTTGAGTAAATTGTGTCTGATTTAATAAATCATCAGGGTTTTCAAAAATTATTTTTTTAATATCTGTAGAGGTGATATCAGAAATTTTCTGAAATATTTCTTTAGTTAAAGAAAAATTTTCGTAAAATTCTTTTGTCATACCGACAAATTGACTGCCCTGCCCAGGAAATACTATAGTGGTCATTTTTAACTTGATTTATTTCAAAAAATTAATATAGGCAAGTTTAACTTCACTTGAAAATTAGTTTTTAAGTTATATCCAAGGAGTTTATGAAAAAATTTGAAGCTATAGTTCTTTTGAGTCCAGACTTAAATAATCAAAATATTGATAAAGAGGAGAAGTTTTTCATTAAAAATATTGAGGATTCTGAAGGTAAAATAATATCACAAGAAAATTGGGGATTAAAAGATTTAAGTTTCAATATTAATAATTTTAAAAAAGCTTATTATAAGTTTTTTCAAATAGAAATTGAAGGTTCAAAAATACAAAATATTAGAAAAATAATTGCACAAAATGAAAAAATTCTAAGGCATTTATTTGTAAATGTTAAAGAACATCAAACACTTCCTACAAAGATGATTAATAATGAAGAGAGATAGAAGTTCATCAAATAGGTCAAAAAAAGACGAAAGAAAATCTTCACCTTTTGAAGATAGAAAAAAGTTTTGTCCTTTTAGCCAAAAAAATTCACCTAAGATTGATTACAAAGATATTAAATTACTATCTAGATATGTTTCTGAAAAAGGTAAAATCACACCTAGTAGAGTAAGCAATGTTTCAAGTAAAAAACAAAAAGAATTATCAAAAGCAATTAAAAGAGCTCGTTTTTTAGGCTTAATGTCATACACCCAAAAAATATTTTAATGAAAGTAATTTTAACAACAAATATTAAAAAACTTGGTAAAATTGGAGATCAAGTGATCGTTAAAGATGGTTTTGCAAGAAATTTTCTTTTTCCAAATAACATGGCTTTAAGAAATTCAAAAACTAATCTTGAATATTTTGAAAAAATCAAAGAAGAAATTAACTTAAAAGAAAATGAAAAAAAACAAAAAGCAGAAGATTTAATTGAAGCTATTAAGAAAATTGATATTAAATTTTATAAAGAGGCTGATGATAAAGATCAATTATATGGCGCTGTTTCAAAAAAAGAAATTATAAATTTTTACAATGAGAAAAATATTAAATTACTATCTGATGATGTAAAAATTATTCAAACCATCAGATCTTTAGGTGAACATATGATAGAAATTAATCCCTATGAAGGATTAAAAGCTGAAATTAAAGTTATAGTCAATAAAACTTAAAGACATTTATACACATTATTAAAAGATATTAACTTTTTTTTATTTTAACCTTTATTTTTACTCATTGTTAAAGAAAAATAATTCGTTTAAATCAGAAGATTGTGCCAATAAATAATTTACATTCGTTATCAAATGAAAAAGATGATAAAAAGCTTGATCAATTTGAGAATATAGATGCAGAGCTAGCTATTATAGGTTGCCTTTTATGGGATAATAGAACATATGAAAAAATCGCAGATTTCTTAAGTGAAGATCATTTTACAGATCCAAATAATAAGAATATATTTGCAACTATTAAGAGACTTTTAGATAAAAATATTCTTGTTACACCTATAACACTTAAAAATTATCTAGATGATAATAATGAAGATAATATTGATAATCTTTCATATTTAAACAAAATTAAAGACTCATCTCCTTCTACTCAAAATGCATATCAATATGCAAAATTATTATATGACTTGCATATTAAAAGAAGTTTAATTGGAATTGGCAATACAATAATACAAGAAACTTTATCTAATGATGATAATCTTGAAGGTATTGAATTAATAGAAAGTGCTGAAAATGATTTATATAATTTATCTCAAACTGGAAATGCAGACAGAAAGCATTCAATGTTTGGTGAAGCTCTTAAATCTGCAATAGATATTATAGACCAATCTTACAAAAGAGATGGTAAGATAGCAGGAATTACATCTGGCTTAAAAGATTTAGATAAAAAACTTGGCGGATTACATAAATCAGATTTAATAATTATTGCTGGCAGACCTTCAATGGGAAAAACATCATTGGGAACAAATATAGCCTTTAACGCTGCTAAACAATATAAAGAAAAAAAAGATGAATTTGGAAATAAAATTGCAGAAGATGGAGGTAAAGTAGCTTTTTTTTCATTAGAAATGTCATCTGAACAACTAGCTACTAGAGTTTTAGCACAAGAGTCTAAGATTAGTGGTGATAAGATGAGAAAGGCTGAGTTAAATAAAGAAGATTTCAAAAAAATTGCTAAAGTTAGCTCTTCTTTAGAACAATTAAACCTGATTATTGATGACAATCCAATTCTTACAATTCCTTCATTAAGAGCTAGATCAAGAAGATTAAAGAGACTTTATGATATTGATTTGATAATCATTGATTATTTACAATTAATGTCAGGTTCTCAAAATGGAAGAAATGATGGAAGAGTGCAAGAAATATCTGAAATTACAAGAGGTTTGAAGGCTATTGCGAAAGAACTTAATATTCCAATAATTGCTTTATCACAATTATCAAGACAAGTTGAACAAAGAGAAGATAAAAGGCCTCAATTAGCAGATCTTCGTGAAAGTGGAACCATTGAACAAGACTCAGATGTAGTGATGTTTATTTTTAGAGAAAGTTATTATTTAGAGAGAATGGAACCAATTAAAAAACCGGATGAAAATGAAGATAGATATGTTGAACGACATCATCGTTGGCGAGAATTATGTGAGAGTAATTATAATAAAGCAGAAATTATAATAGCAAAACAACGTCATGGTCCAATAGGCACAATAAAAGCACACTTTGATCCAAATTTCACAAAATTCACTGATTTAACTACGACAGAATATGATAATATGATGGAATGATAGATTCTAATGCAATCTTACAAATCAATACAAAAAACTTAATAAAAAACTTCAAGTCAATCAAAAAAATTGCAAAAAAATCAATATGTGGAGCAACTATTAAAGCTAATGCATATGGTTTAGGTGATAAAAAAATATATGACACATTATATAAAAATGGTTGTAGGCATTTTTTTTTAGCAACACTTCAAGAAGCATTGAGTATTAGAAATTATTCAAAAAAATCTTACCTTTATGTTTTAAATGGTTTGGAGAGCAATAATTTAGATATTTTCTACAAATTTAATATAATTCCTATTCTTGTTTCAAAAGAAGAGATAAATTTATTCTTAAAAAGTAAATATTTATATAAAAAATTTAAGATAGGTATTCAGATTGAAACTGGACTTAATAGATTAGGTGTGAATATTGATGATTTAAAAATCAATTTAATAAAAAAAATAGATACTTTAATTTTAATCAGTCATCTAGCAAGTGCTGAAGAATTCAACAATAAATTTAGTAATAAGCAGAATATGAAATTTAAAACAATTTTTAATAACTTTAAATCAATAAAATATAAAAGTTTAAGTAATTCTGCTGGTTTAGTTAATAATTCTTTTTTTCATTATGATATTTTAAGACCCGGAATTGCCTTATATGGTGGATACGATAATAATAAAATTAAAAAAATTATGAAGCCAAAACCAGTTGTAAAATTAAAAGCAAAAGTTCTGCAAATAAAATATGTGAATAAAAATGAATTTATTGGTTATAATCAAACATTTAAAACAAGAAAAAAAATTAAAATAGCAATTTTGGGTATTGGTTATGCAGATGGTTTTCCAAGATCATTAAGTAACAAAGGTAAAGTATATTTTAAAAAACAAATTTTTGAAATATTAGGTAGAGTATCTATGGACTCAATAACAATTAATATAACTAATTCAAAATATAAAATAAAAAATGGGGATTATATGGATTTGATTAATAACAAATATGATATTGAAAGATTTTCAAGATTATGTGGAACTATTAATAGAGAAATTCTAACATCATTCTCAAAAAGAGTTAAAAGAATATATATATAAAATGATTTCATTTAGAATACCAATTTTACTAACTTCAATTATATTATTATTGCTTAGTTTTTATTTTGCTAAAAATTTTAGACTGGATGCATCTTCAGATACATTAATTTTGCAAAATGATGAGAACTTCCAATATTTTGAATATTATAATAAAATCTTCCCATCTAAAAATTTTTTAATTTTAGCGGTAAAAAGTAATAATAAAATTGACGAAGATTATATTAAAAATATTAATAGTATTAAAAATCAACTTAATAAAATTGATAAAATAGACTCAATATTTTCTATAGTAGATTTGCCAATCTTATTTTTAAATAAATTAACTCTTTCAGATTTAAAAAATATAGAAATACCAAATATAAATAATAGTAATCATAAATTAGACCAAGTTTTAGATGAATTCGCTGAAAGTCCAATTTTTTCAAATTTAATAATTAATAAAAAAAAGAATCTTTCATCTTTAATAATTTACCTAAAAAAAAATGAAGAATATGAAAAGATAAAAAAGTTAAAAAAAAATTTAGAATTAAATAATTTAAACAAGAATGAAATAAATAAAAAATATTTTCAGTATAAGCAAATTAATAAAAATGAAAGAAAAAAATTAATTAAAAAAATAAGAAATATAATTAATGAACAAAATAATGAATATAAGTATTATCTTGGTGGTATAGATATGATTGCTAGCGATACAATTAATTTTATTCAAAAAGACATTATTATATTTAGTTTTGTAGTATTATTTTTCATAATTATTGTTTTATTTATAATATATAGAGAATTAAAATGGGTAATAATCCCTTTAATGACTTCAATATACTCCGTAATAATTATGATTGGGTTAATTGGTTTTATGAGTTGGGAAATTACTGCAATTTCAGGTAATTTTATTTTATTGATGTTGATTTTATCTATTTCAATGAATATTCATATAATTAATAATTATAGAATTAATTATCGTCATAACTCAAATTCAAATATTTTATTTATTACTATAAATGAAATGTTTTGGCCATGCCTCTATACAGCTTTAACTACAATAGTTGCTTTTGGTTCTCTTTTATTTTCAAATATTAAGCCAATTATAGATTTTGGATATATTATGATAATGGCACTTTTAATAATTTTTTTCAGTTCTTTTACAATATTGCCATTAATTATAAGTTATTTTCCAACTATAAAACAAAATAAAAGTTTAAAATTTTCAATCCTAAATAATTTTTCTAATATATCGATTAAAAAGTCAAATACTATAATTAGCTTAAATATTATTTTATTTATAATAAGTATTTTTGGATTTTATAAACTTAATGTTGAAAATAGTTTTATAAATTACTTTAAATCAAATACAGAAATTCATCAGGGAATGAAACTGATAGATACAGAACTAGGTGGAACAACGCCATTAGATATAATTATAAATTTTAATGATAATATTAATGTTGTTGAGTCAGATATAAATAATGAAAATGAAGAAAGCTTAGATTTTGAAGAGGATTTATTTTTTGAAGAAGGTTTATTTGAAAATGAAAAAGATCAAACGTGGTTTACCGAAGAAAAATTGAGTATAGTAAAAAAAATACATGAATATTTAGATCAAAAAAATGAAATTGGAAAAGTTCAATCATTAGATTCTTTGATTCAAATGGCTAACCTGATAAATAAAAGCGATTTATCTATTTTTGAACTTTCAATATTATACAAAGAAATCCCTGAAAATTATAAAAACAGTCTAATTGATCCTTTTTTATCAACTCAAAATAATATGGTAAAAATTACTGCAAGGATTAAAGATTCAGAAAAAATAAAAAGAAATGAATTAATTAAAGATATTAACAGTTATATAGATCAAAATTTTAAAGAAATTAAAGATTTTAAAGTTAATGGCTTGCTAGTGCTCTATAATGATATGCTTCAATCATTATTTAGCTCACAAATAAAATCTTTTGGAATAATTTTGATTTCAATTTTTATAATGTTTTTAATATTATTTAAATCACTTAAATTAAGTTTTTTTGGTATTATCCCTAATATATTTGCATCTTCATTTATTTTAGGATTAATTGGAATATTAGGAATACCTTTAGATATAATGACAATAACAATTGCAGCAATTACAATAGGGATTGCTGTAGATAATACTATTCATTATATTTATAGAATAAAAGAAAATAGAAAAAAAGATAATAATATCAATAATTTAATTGAAAACACTCATGCAAATGTTGGTTATGCAGTATTAACTACTTCATTAACAATTGCTTTTGGTTTTTCAGTTTTATGTCTTTCAAATTTTATTCCAACAATATTATTTGGTATATTTACTGCTTTAGCGATGATAATTGCTATGTTAGGTGTGTTATTAACTTTACCATCAATATTAAGTAAATTTAAGATATGAGTATATTTGAATATAATCTAAATTTTCCAACAGATTTTATAATTATTGTTTTAGTTTCACTCATAACAATATTTAGTTTCTGGAAAGGTTTAATACAGTCAATTTTAAGCTTATTAACCTGGGTAGGTTCAATTTTAATAACAATATATACATATCAATCTTTTGCAGATTTTTTGACAAAACAATTACTTAATATAAGTTTTTTTCAAAACTATGAGTACTTTACTGGTATTATATCAATAATTATTGGTATTCCTTTAATTTTTTTAATTTCTTTATTTATTTTAAAAAGAATAAGAAAATTTTTAAGTGCAGATTTAGATAAACAAATATTAGGAATAATTATTGATAAAATTTTTGGATTTTTATATGGATTATTATTTTCATACATAATTATTAGTGCTTTAATAATTCTTTTAAATAGATACGAGTTTAATGGATTAGATACTTGGCTGGATAAAAATTCAATAATAATTTTAGAAATTAAAGATTTTAATAAATCATACATTCCATTAATTAATAATGAAGAAATTATCAATTGAATTAAACATATGGATTTTTAGATGAAGAAAAAATAAATTTTGTCTTCTGATTTAATATCTTAAATTTTTGATTAAAATTATTAATTAGAAATTTAATGTAGTTTTTTTCTACTTTTTTATAATAATTACAAAAAACTTTAATTGTTATAGGTGTGCTTTTAATTTGAACGGCATATTTAAAGTTTATTTTTTTATTATCTACAAGAGGATGTTGCTTAATATCTACAGCGTGTTTAAGCCAAGAATTAATTTTATTAGTGGATATAAAATGATTATTATTAATTAAAGATTTTTGAACATAATCTAGTATTTTATTAATATGTCTTTTATTAAATGCTGAAATAAAAAAAATTTTAATATTTTTTGACTCACTAATATCATATTTTGTTTTTTCAATAATATTATCTTTAAATATTTTCTTATGCTCAATTAAATCAATTTTATTAATAATTAAAATTAATGTTTTTGCTTTTTGATAAATCAACTTGATAATTCTCTTGTCTTGTCTATCTATTAAATTTATAGACTCAAGCATTATAAAAGCTACATCAACTTTATTAATACTTGTTAAAGATTTTTTTGTAGAGAAATAGCTGATACTTTTATCTTTGATATTAGATTTTTTTCCAATTCCAGCTGTATCAACAATTCTATAAGAATTTTTTTTATAAGAAAAAGTTTCATTAACATAATCAGATGTTGTACCAGCTTTAGAATTTGTTTTTACTCTTTCATAGCCTAATAAAGTATTTAAAAAAGTGCTTTTTCCTGAATTAGGTTTCCCAAAAATAGCAATTGAATAATCATAATTAATGATTTTTTCTTCAAAAGCATTATTATTAAGAATAATTTTTTTTAAATTATTAATTCCTGTTCTATGCGTACAAGAAATATAAATAATTTCATTAATTCCATAATTTTTAAATTCTTCATTGAAAGAGAAATTATTATTATCAAATTTATTGACTATTAATATAATTTTTTTATTAAATTTTCTTAATTGATTTATACTAAATTTATCTATTTCATTAAAACCTTGAGTATAATCAACTACATAGAGAAAAAGATTTCTTTTTTGTTTTAGTATCTTTGTAAAATAAGTATTTAATATAATTTTTTTGTTTTTATCAGTTATTAAAACACCTGGTGTATCTAAAATATAAGACTTTGTTCCTTTAATTAATTCTTTGTGCCAATCTCTAGTTGTGCCAGATAATTTATGAACAATATTTATATCTGAACCTGTTAAGATATTAAATATAGATGACTTACCTACATTAGGTTTTCCTATCAAGAAAAAATTCATTTTTTTAACAATGAAGTTTTTCCATTATTTTGATAAACTTCAATGTAATTTTTATTAGAGCTTACTTTAATTATATTTTTAATTTTTAAATTTTTATGTGAAATTAGAGAACCTTCAACATAATTTATTTTAAAAATATTACCACTACTAAAAAAAACAATTAAGGAATCATTAATATTAGTAACTTCAATTAATTTATCATTTTTTTTAATTTTTTCAGATAAATCAATTTTCCAGTATAAATTACCATTTTCAGTGTTATAAGCACTTAAAATACTATCATCATTTAAAGTCATTAATGAATTATTATAAAAAAGAAATGATTCAACGTTATATATTTTTTTCTTATCCAATAAAATTTTATCTTCAGGAATATTAATAGTAGTTAAAAATTCTTTTTGGTCAAAGTACGAAATGTAATTATTATATTTAAATATTTTATCATTTGAATTATCAACAGATGCACTAAAATACATATCTAAAATTATAGATTTATTTTTTTCTCCAAAAATAGTATCTATTGAGCCAACTCTATTGTTTGGTAAAATAAAAAATAAAAGATTATTCCAATCTATTATATCCCCTCCTAGAGCTTGTAAGGGTTTATTATTTTCATATGTATAATTCCAATTAATATTGCCATCTGATGAATTAATTGAAATTATTTTGTTACTTAATAAAACTATTAAATTTTCTCCATGAATCTTTATAGGGGTTTTTATTATATCATTGAAGTTTTTTTCCCAAAATATTTTACCATCCAAATCAAAATTAATTATAGTGCTATTTGAATAAGTAATAAAAAATTTATTTTTAATTCTTGCTATCGATGTGGGATATGATGATTTATCAATAAAATTATTATCAACATGAAAACTATTTATTAATTTAAAGTTTTTTTGATCATATATATTTACTAATGATTTATGATTAATAAAAATAAATTTATCTTCATAAATAAAACAAATTAATGATCTGCTTTCATTTATTTTTTTCCCAAAAGTATTAATTGTTTCAAATTTGACAAAACTATCTTCAAAGTTCCATTTATCAAGATTAACTGGTTGATAATAATCTTCATATAATAAATTATAATTACTATTATTTGAAATATCTATTGTAATTTCATTTTCAAAATTTTCCTGAATTTTACTTATAGAATCTATTTTGTTATCATTCGTACTTTTAATTGGGGAGCAAGAAAAAAGCAAAAATGATAATAAAATAATATATTTATTTATTCTTTTGAAATTCATGAATTTTTTGTACTCTTTCTTTAATTGAGTTTGAAATTTTTTCATGTTCTTGAATTTGATTATACAAATTGATTGAATCTTCATTGTAAATAGATGAATTACTCATACTGTGCTCTAATATTGATACAAGATACAAAATCTCTAATTTAATACCCTCATAAGAAACTAAACTAGGGTCAATATAAATTAAAAAATCTTTTATATTGATAAGAATTTTTTTTGTTTCTTCAATTTTAAGAGAAGAATTATAATTATTATTATCTAATTGATTTAAAAAAGAATAAGAAGCATGAGTAGCAACAGCTGATTTATAAAGATTAGATAATTTTTTTTTATCTAATAAATTTTTATAATTTTCATATGCCAAATCTATATTTTTGTTTTTTTCTAAATCAATTTTAATTTTTTCCAATGTAGCTAATATTGAATAAAAATTTTTTTGATTTGATATTTTATCTAAATTTTTATTAAAATCGCCTGTTTCTAAATTTTTTTTAAATTCATTATATAATATACTTGTCTTTAAAATTTTATGCTCATTATAATAATTATATAATTGATAAGAAATAAATAATAAGAAGAATATTGTTATTGCAGAAATAATTATTTTATAATTATTTTTAAACAAATTTCGCAACTTAGTTGTAAAATTTTCTTCATTATTAATTATTTCATTCATTTGTTTTCCATTTTATTGAACATCCAAAACTATTAAATTGATTATCAGGTCCTATACTATCTTTAGTTATTTTATTCATTGCTTCATATAATTCTCTTTTTATATTGTTATTTTGTTTCATCACAGATGAATCTAATCTTCCTCTATATTGTAAATGTAAATCTTTATTAAACCCAAAAATATCAGGAGTACAAACAGCCTTATAATTCTTTGCTACTTCTTGTGATTCATCATACAAATATTGAAAAGTAAAATTATATTTTTTAGCGAATAACTTCATATTTTCAAATGAGTCTTGAGGATATGTCAAAACATCATTGGACATAATTGCAATAGTAGAAACTTCTAACTTTCTCAATTCATTGGCTTCAAAAGCCAAATTATTTGCTATTTTAATTACATATGGACAATGATTGCAGATAAAAGCAATAACTGTACCCTTCTTTCCCTTTAAATCACTTAATGAATAATATTTATCATCAATTGATAAAAGTTTAAAATCTACAGCTTTCCAGCCTAATTCATCATTTGGAGCATTTACAGACATAAAATATTTGTTATATTAATATTATGGAACTCCTATCATCAGTTAGAAATTTCCACAATTCTAAATTATTTTTTTCAAAAAAAGAGCTCACTAAAATATTAGATTGTTATGCTATAGGCGTTTCAAAAGGGAATTGGAAAGATTATGCAATTGTTTTTGATAAAAAAGAAGCCTCATTTTACATGTATAAGCACTCTTTAGCTTCCCCAGACTGTGTTTTAACAAAGACAAAAAAATCTAAAAAAAGTAGTTTTATATATAATTTGAAAATACATAATAAAAATAAAACAATATATAATCAATTTGATAATTTAATTGCTTTATTAAAAAGAAACGAATTAAGAATTATTTAAATTTTTTATTTGCAATCTTCTTTTGTGGAGAATTGGTTCTGTATAGCCTGAAGGTTGATTTAAACCTTCAAAAATTAAATCATGAGCAGCCTTGAAAGCTAAAGTATTAAAATCTGGAGACATCTTAATATAATTTGGATCATGTTTATTTTGATTATCTACTATTTGAGCCATTTTTTTGAGAGATTTCTCAACTTTATCTTTTGATACAATGTCATGTAAAATCCAATTAACTAATGATTGAGAAGAAATTCTGCATGTCGCTCTATCTTCCATTAATCCAATATTATTTATATCTGGAACTTTTGAGCAACCTATTCCTTGATCAATCCATCTGACTACATATCCTAATATTCCTTGAGCATTATTTTCAATTTCTGAAGTAATTTCTTCTTCTGATAAATTTTTTCCTCTTAGTAAAGGCAAGTTAATTAAATTATTTAAATTAGTTTTTATTCCTTTTTTGATAATTTCATTTTGAATATTTATAACATTAACTTGATGATAATGCATAGAATGTAATGTTGCTGCCGTTGGACTTGGCACCCATGCGCAATTAGCACCTGCTTTAAGATGTGCAATTTTTGTATTTATCATTTCTGACATTAAATCAGGCATAGCCCACATTCCTTTACCAATTTGTGCACGGCCCTGGAGACCACATTCTAAACCTATTTGAACATTTCTTTCTTCATATGCTTTTATCCAATCACAAGATTTCATCATATTTTTATTTATAAATGGGCCTGCATACATTGAGGTGTGTATTTCATCACCTGTTCTATCTAAAAAGCCTGTATTTATAAAAGCAACTCTTGATTTGGCAGAACGAATACATTCTTTTAAATTTACACTTGTTCTTCTTTCTTCATCCATAATTCCAATTTTAATGGTGTTAATTGGGAGATTTAAAATTTCTTCCACATATTGAAAAATATCATTTGTAAATTTTACTTCTTCTGGACCATGCATTTTTGGTTTAACAATATAAATTGAATTATATAAAGAATTTTTTTTATTGTTATTAGACTTTTTAAGATCATGTAAAGCAATTAAACTTGTTACGATTGAATCCATTAATCCTTCACCAATTTCTTTGCCTTCTTTATTAAGAATTGATGATGTAGTCATTAAATGTCCTACATTTCTTATTAACATTAAAGATCTTCCTTTTAATATTTGTGTATTGCCATCTATGGTTTTTATTTTAATGTCTTCATTCAAAGATCTATTAATTTCTTTATCATTTTTTATAAATTTTGTTTCAAGATTACCTTTCATTAAACCTAACCAGTTTCGGTAAGCTAGAATTTTATCATCAGTATCAACGGCAGCTATGCTATCTTCGCAATCTAATATTGTAGAAATAGCAGATTCTAAAATTATATCTGAAATGTTTATAGGATCAGATTTTCCTACATCATGATTAGGATCAAATATAATGCGACAATGAAGATTGTTTTTAATTAAAACTAATTCTTCTATTAAATTATCTTTATTTAATTTATATCCAACAATTTGACTCGGATCTAATAAATGAGAATATGAACTTTTAGAGAAAAATAATTTTAAAATCTTATCTTTTAATTCTATTTTAATAATTTTTTCCCAAGAACTATTTTCTATAGGTGCAAATTTATCTAAATGAGATTTAGCATATTTAATTACTTTTAAGCCACGATTTGGATCATAAGATTTAGATTTAGATATACTTTCAATTACATCTGAACCATAAAGCGCATCGTATAGACTTCCCCATCTAGCATTAACTGCGTTTAATGAATATCTTGCATTAGTTATAGGTACAACTAATTGAGGTCCAGAAATTGATGAAATTTCAGGATCGACATTATTTGTATCTATTTTAAAATCTGGTCCTTCCTTAACTAAGTACTCTATTTCATAGAGAAAATCTTTATATAATGAGTAATCAATTTCTTTGACATTATTAATTTTATGCCATTCATTAATCTTTTTTTGAATTGTATCTCTTTTAAATAAAAGTTTTTTGTTAATTGGATCAAAATTAGAAACTAAATTAGAAAACCCTTTCCAAAAATTTTCTTTGTTAATATTAGTATCAGGTAAAACTTCTAAATTAATAAAATTATATAAATTTTTATCAATACTTAAATCATATTTTTTTATTCTTTCAATCATAAATTTTAAAGATTACAGTTATATAATTTTTTTAAAAAATAAAAATTAAAAAACATATATTTAAAGTTTAATTTTATTAAAAATTTCAAAATAATTTGGAAAAGTTTTTGAAACACAGTTTGGATCATTTATTTTTATCTTAGCACCTTTTATATATTGACTATTTAGAGATGCTAATGAAAAACACATTGCCATTCTATGATCATTATAAGTATCAATTGATGCGTGTGATAAAGGATTATTAGGTTCAATGACTAAATAATCTTCTCCTTCTTCAGTTTTTGCTCCAAGTTTTCTTAATTCTTTGTTCATTGCATAAAGTCTATCAGTTTCCTTAACTCTCCAACTTCCTATATTTCTGATTTTTGTGGTACCTTTTGCATACAATGCTAAAATTGCTATTGTCATAGCTGTATCAGGAATGTCATTTAAATCAACATCAATTGCTTTAAGTTGTGAATTTGAACTAACTTCTATCCAATTTTGAGTTTTATTTACTATTGCTCCCATTTTTTCTAAAATTTTAACAAAACCTATATCACCCTGAATACTGTTATTTCCTAATCCATTAACTCTAATAGTTTTTCCTGATATAGCTCCTGCAGCTAAAAAATAAGTAGCTGAAGAAGCGTCACCTTCTACTAGAACATTATTTGGACTGGTATAATATTGACCTGGCAATATTTGAAATTGAGTATAATTTTTATTAATAACATTGACTCCAAACATTTTCATAAGATTCAAAGTTATATCTATATATGGTTTTGATATTAGATCTCCAACCACATCAATTATAAACTTTTCATCATAAGAAAAAAAAGGTGAAGCAATTAAAATTGAAGTTAAAAATTGACTTGAAATATTTCCTTTAATTTTAATTAGATTATTTTGAATTTTTGATTTAGTAATTTTTATTGGAGGAAAACCATTTTTTTCGAGATATTGAATTTTGGAACCAATTGAATTTAGTGAATCTACTAAATCTTTGATTGGCCTATCATGCATTCTTTTGGATCCATATAATTTATAATCACCATCATTAAATGCTAATGAAGCAGTTAATGGACGTATAACTGTGCCAGCATTTCCAACATATATGTCAGCTTCTTTTGTAATAAAAGAATTTTTTTTTCCCATAACTTTACATTCATTATTATTTTTACTTTCAATAATATTTATTCCCAATTTCTTTAATGCATCTATCATTATTTGTGTATCTTCCGAAAATAATAAATTACTAATATTAGTTAATCCTTCTGACAAAGAAGAAAGTAACAAAACACGATTTGAAATACTTTTTGAACCAGGAAGATCTATTGAAAAATTTTTTACATCTGTAGGTAAAAGCTCTATTGATTTTAATGACATTTAAATATCCTATATACTATTTTTTATAAATTTTTGTTAATAAGTAAATTTACTCATTGACAAATCAAATCTGGATTGTTTTAAAACATAAATATGAAAATATTATTATTTGTGATCTTTTTACTAACATCCTTTTGCAAATTTGCATTTTCAGATGAGCAACAAATTATTTCAATGGGTGATATAGAATTTGGGAAATATTTAGGTGCTGAATGTGCGTCATGTCATCAAGCAGTAGCAAGTGAAGGTATTCCCTCAATTCACGGCATAGATGCAGAGGTGTTCGTTGCTTTAATGCTTGCTTACAGATCGAAAGAGATGGAAAATCCTGTTATGCAAATGATAGCTGGGAGACTTAATGATGAAGAAATTGGCTCATTAGCCCTTTATTTTAGTACTTTAGATCCACCAAAATGATGATATTTTCATTTACTTAAGGTTAAAAGCTGATAACATCCTATCAGTCAATTTATTTGGGGAGGACTTTATGTCAAAAATTTCAAGACGTCTTTTTAATACAGGTCTTGCTGCTGCCTCAGCTGCAACACTTGCAATGCCATCAATTGCACTTGGTGCCGTACCAAGAGTTGTAGTTATTGGAGGAGGAGCAGGTGGAGCAACCGCTGCAAGATATATTGCTAAAGACTCTGGTGGTGCAGTTCATGTTACACTAGTTGAGGCATCAAAGCGATATTACACGTGCTTTTTTTCTAATATTTATCTAGGTGGATTTCGAAATTAT
>MDTA01199763.1_pt1 | contig 15718 bp, 15 predicted proteins | sample 811151 | NCBI WGS metagenome assembly MDTA01 (sample SAMN05326648, study PRJNA326480) | marine metagenome | isolation source: seawater | place: Indian Ocean: South | collected 2010 | reverse complement strand
TCTCAACGTGGGAGCGGAAGTCGCCTCTGAAATTGAGTCGTTAGGTGTGGCTCTCGAGGCCGACCAACGAAACTGGTATGGGGAGCCCGATTCCGCAAGTAGGGCAGAGTTCTTCCGTCAGGCGCACCTCATGCATCTCGATGAAATGCGGCCGAAGCCTGATACCGAGTCGCTGTCGGTTCGACTGTGGCGTCGCTACGGCCGGAGAGCATTCGACATGCTCGAACACATTCGCAATGACCCCTCGATGGCAACTGATGTCATGGAGTCGGCTGATTACCTGCGAGTTGAACTCCATAATGCCGCTGATCACGAGATGATCGTGAAACTTGAGGACTTCATGCGCCGTCGTTCAAAGATTGACCTCGTCGTCGCAGATGATGAGTTTGTGGGCTCTGATGGACTTGCTGAAATTTCGCAGTTGCTCTTCGGTGATGACGGTGAAAGAAAGCTTGATGAGTTTTATCGAGAGCGGGTAGCTGCCGTCACTGATCGATAAGGCCGGTGCCGCCACTTCTTTAGGGTCGGCGTCACAGTGAAATTACTCCAGTGCAAGCCGGCGGAGATGGCGGGTCTAGGTTCGACGTGTGCCATCAGCGAAGTTCCGAATCTTATTCACGCTGTTTGCCGTTGGTTTTGGAGCGAATGTTGCAACGCCGCTCTTCCTCATTTACGAAGATCGCCTTGGGCTAAGCACGTGGACCCTCACAGCGTTGTTCGCAATTTACCCAATCGGTCTTGCTCCTGCGCTTGTCTTTTCAGGGCCCGCATCTGATGTTCTCGGGCGACGAGTGGTGATTGTTCCAGGGGTGGTGCTGTCTGGAGTTGCAAGCCTCGTGATGCTGTTCGGAGGTAGCACGGTGAGCATGTTGTATTTGGGAAGGTTCCTACTCGGGGTCGTCTCAGGGATCGTGTTTGTTGTCGGAAGCGCTTGGACTCAGGAGGTCGGAAGCAGTAACCCGATGTTGACAACTCGGCAGATCGCAGCTGTGATGTTCGCAAGTTTCGGTGCGGGACCGCTTATTGCAGGAGTAGCTGGGCAGTGGAGTTCAGCGCCATTGGTGATTCCTTACCTGATCCACCTGGTGCTGGTCATGTTGGGGATGTGGCTGATCAGGGGAGCTCCAGAAACTGTGACACGCAACTCAACGAGGAAAATCCGACCAAATCTCGGTATGCCGAGAGGAACCGGACGCGATTTTTCGTTGGTGATTGCGCCGACCGCATTCGGCGTCTTTGGTATGCCATCCCTCGTGTTTGGCCTATTCCCAGTGTTACTGAAGCCAGCAATGCCCGGAATCGCAGTGTTGATCTCAGGCGTGCTCGGGTTCGTGGTGACATGGTCGACTTTCCCTGCCCAAACACTCGTTGGCCGTATCGGCCCTTACCGAGGGGCTCCGCTCGCCCTCGCATGTGGAGCGACAGGAACCACCCTCGGGGCCATCGCATTTGCGACCGATACATGGGGGTTGGTCTTTGCCTCAGCGGTATTGATGGGGTCTGCATCAGGTTTCGCAATGACGTCAGGGCTGCGTTTCGTTGACATCATTTGTCTCCCTGAAGACAGGGGAGCCCTTACCGGGTCGTTTTATGCGGTGGCGTATGTGGGCATGATGAACCCACTTCTCGTGAGCACCGTGAACAAGGCGGTTGACTCATTCGTACCAATTCTTACAGGTATTGCGGTCGTGACGGCGCTCGGGAGTTGTTGGCTCTTCGGGGCCGGCGCGCGACTACGTCAGCGGCACGGGGCGTTGACTTCTTCGTAAATGATCTGAGGCCTGTCTGTCTGCGAGACACCGACAGACATCGAGATAGTGAACCGACTCAGTCGACCATCCAGGTGCCGTTCGAGCGCAGGAGAGCATTCATGTCGGGAGCACCCGACTTCTCTGATGCGAGCGCAACCTGGGCAGAAACCTCACTTGCGTACTCTGCACGCTCGACCGAACGGAAGATGCCAAACGGTGTCGGCGAATTGTCATCTTGGTTGAGACGGGCAAGCGAAAACGCGAGAGACGGCGAGTGATGGTTTTTGTCATGCACGAGGATCTTGTCGATGCCGACGTCGTCAACGTTGACAATTTTCAAGGTTCCATCGTCACCCATGGTGACTCCCTTGGCCACATCTGAGCCGAACGTGATCGGCTCTCCATGGACGAGGTTGATCATCATGTCGTCTCGGACTGACCGCTTAGTGATCCCGTTGAACTGACCGTCGTTGAATACGTTGCAGTTCTGGTAGATCTCAATAAACGACGAGCCACGATGTGCATGAGCAGCCTTGAAGGTTTCCATCATGTGCTGGCGGTCAAGGTCATGGGTGCGAGCTACGAATGATGCTTCGGCCCCGAGAGCAACGGCAAGTGGGTTGAATGGAGGGTCGATTGAGCCAAACGGTGTCGACTTCGTGACCTTGCCCACGTAGGAAGTTGGTGAGTACTGGCCTTTGGTGAGCCCGTATATGCGGTTGTTGAACAGCAATATGGTGAAATTGACGTTGCGTCGCAAGGCATGAATGAGGTGGTTTCCACCGATTGAGAGCCCGTCACCATCACCAGTGACCACCCAGACGTCAAGGTCAGGGCGAGCGGTTGCGACCCCTGTCGCAATTGCCGGTGCACGACCATGGATGGTGTGCATGCCATACGTGTTCATGTAGTACGGGAAGCGGCTTGAGCAGCCGATACCTGAGACGAATACCGTGTTTTCAGGAGCGACTCCGAGTTCGGGCATGACCTGCTGAACAGCTTGGAGGACGCCGTAATCGCCGCATCCCGGACACCAACGAACTTCTTGGTCGCTTGACCAGTCTTTCTTTGTGGTGAGAGTCACTGCGGTATCGCTCATGACTGGCCTCCTTCTGTGACGATGTGTTGTATTTCTCTTGCGGAAAATGGAAGGCCAGCCACCTTGGAGAGTGGCTGGGCATCGACGAGGTAGTTGGCTCGCAACATGTTGCACAGCTGGCCTCGGTTGAGTTCTGGGACGATCACCCGCTCGTATCGGCGAAGGATGTCACCGAGATCGTTCGGTAGGGGGAACACATTCCGGATGTGCACCCACGCAACTTTTTGGTCATTTCGGCGACAACTTTGAACTGCCGAGTCGATCGCTGCCCACGTTGATCCCCAACCAACTATGCACACGTCGGCGTCTTCGTCACCCATGATTTGGGTTGGCTCATAGTCGCGTGCGACGCCGGCCACTTTGTCGGCTCGAAGGTCGCCCATCAGTGCATGATTTTCAGGGGTGTAGTTCACGTTGCCGGTTACGTCTTGCTTCTCGAGCCCTCCGACGCGGTGCATCAGGCCGGGTGTTCCAGGAATTGCCCAAGGACGGGCAAGTGTCTCCGGGTCACGCAGGTACGGATGGAAGACGTCTCGGCCTTCGGAGTCGGTGCCGTTGGTTTCAGTCGCGAACGGAACCGTAATCTTCTCGTAGGTCGAAATGTCGGGAAGTTTCCACGGCTCGGAGCCATTAGCGATGTATCCGTCTGACAGCAAGATGACGGGCGTGCGGTACTTCAGAGCAATACGAGCGGCTTCGATCGCTGCATCAAAACAGTCAGCCGGGCTTTTCGCGGCGACCACCGGCAGGGGAGCCTCACCGTGGCGGCCGTAGATCGCGAGGTTGAGATCAGAGGCCTCGGTCTTCGTCGGAAGGCCGGTTGATGGCCCGCCTCGCTGAATATCAATGATGATCATTGGAAGTTCGATCGAGACTGCAAGTGAAATGGTTTCGCTCTTCAGTGCGACACCGGGGCCTGAGGTCGTCGTGACCCCGAGATGCCCGGCGAACGACGCACCGAGGGCAACGCCGACAGCTGCGATCTCATCCTCTGCTTGAACGGTTCTGACGCCAAAGTTTTTGTGCTTTGAGAGTTCATGCAATATGTCACTCGCTGGGGTGATCGGGTACGACCCGAGGGTGACCGGTAAGTCAGCAAGTTGGCCGGCTGCGATGAGCCCCCACGAAAGAGCGGTGTTACCGGTGATCGACGTATATTCGCCAGATGGAAGGGTCGCTGGCTTGACTTCATAGCGTTGTCCAACCATCTCGGTTGTTTCGCCGAAGTTGAAGCCCGCCTTAAATGCCGCAGTGTTCGCAGCAACGACCTGTTCGTTCTTTGCGAACTTCTCAGAAATCCATTCGAGGGTGGGTTCTGTTGGTCGTGAGTACATGAACGACACGAGACCGAGCGCGAAGAAGTTTTTCGACCGCTCGGCGTCGCGGGGCTTGACACCGTGGGGTTCGCAGGCATCTTTCGTGAGCGACGTCATCGGTACGCGGAGCACTCGGTAGCCGGTCACCGTGCCATCATCGAGTGGATTTGATGCGTACTCGGCCTTTTCGAGGTTCCGTTCATCGAATGCGTCAGTATTGACGATGAGAGTTCCACCCTGTTCGAGGCGCTGCAGGTCTGCCTTGAGTGCAGCTGGGTTCATGGCGATGAGCACGGTCGGCTCATCACCAGGGGTGGTGATGTCGTGGTCAGAGATCTGTACCTGAAAGCTTGAAACGCCATTGACGGTTCCGGCAGGAGCACGGATTTCAGCGGGAAAGTCAGGGAACGTCGAGAGGTCGTTACCGAAAGAGGCACTCACCGAAGTGAATCGGTCTCCAGTGAGCTGCATTCCGTCTCCGGAGTCACCAGCGAATCGGATGACGAGTCGGTCAAGTACCTCAGCCGATTCGGCCTGGTCAATCGTGTCGGTCATTTCTATCTCCCTCCGGTCAGCGTTGACCGGTGTCATGTCTCTCATCAAACGCTAGTCATCGAGCGTCGTGTGGATCGTGCCAGACCCGTAATTTCTCAGGGTTTTTGACGCCTCATGAGCATGTCATAACGCAAGCAGCTGACCGGGGAATTTCGTCTCGGCTGCACCGTGGTTTGATTGCCACACGCGACCACTAGTCTTCGGAGCGATGGGGACGCTGCGCTTCAGCTTTGGGACGATGGGGTCCGGGAAAAGCACCTTGGCTTTGCAGATCCATCACAACCTCGCGACCCGTGAACTCTACGGACTTCTGTTGACATGTCTCGATCGCGAAGGCCAGCAGGTCTCGAGCCGGCTGGGAGTATCGGCTCCGGCCATTCACGTGTCTCCAGAACTCAATATTCATGAGCTCGCTCTCAAACAATGGCCATTGCACTACTTGGTCTGTGATGAGGTGCAGTTCTACACCGTTGAACAGATTGACCAGTTGGCGAGAATTGCTGATGAGATGGAGGTTGACGTGTACGCCTTTGGCCTCATCACCGATTTCCGAGGCTTGTTGTTCGATGGAACGAAACGAATGCTCGAAGTCGCCGATGAACGAGTGCCTCTGCAAGTTGAGGCGCGCTGCTGGTGTGGAAGTCGCGCCACCCACAATGCCCGTGTAGTGAATGATTTCATCGTGTATGAGGGTGAGACCGTTGTGGTTGGCGACACAGTGGCGCCGGGCGAACAAAAAATGTTTGGTGACGTCGTTCGGTATGAACTGTTGTGCCGCCGTCACTTCATTGCCGGCGATCTCGGCATGTAAACGCGGTTAACTGTCGGCGGCAAGCCGGGTGAGTCGCAGAGACGCTGCGGCAACTGCGATGCCGGCGATACGCCCAACAAGAGCACCGAGGTCAGCAAGCGGATCGGCGTAGCGAAACGGGATTCCCCCGATGCCAAGCAAGGCGAGCCCCATGACCACGATTGAGATGCCACCGATCATGGTGGCGAGACGTTGGAGCGAGCGACGCGGCGGCTGATCGTCTGGGTGGATACTCATCCACACGATGCTCGCAAGCGCAACGCAGAGCGCCCCGATCAGGAGCACGATGCTGTTCTGTGGAATTGAAACGAATGAGATCGTTTCGACTCGTTGGCCCCACACTCCGTCTTCAAAACGTGAGGTGGTAATGGCGAATGCGCGCCGAAGTTCGATTGCGACGAGGGCGAGATAGGCAAGCCACAAGCACCACCCAGCGGTAGTGAGTGCATCTACCCACCGAATTCGGGTGGGGTGAGTAAGTGTGGTACCTGCGGTGTTGTCGTCTAATTCCATGTGCAGGGGAGGCGCTTGATTCCGTTGATGAAGTTGCTCTGAAGGTAGTCAGGTTCAGCGGTGCTGCGAATGAGCGGAAGACGTTGATGGAGTTCCTCGAACGCGACTACAAGTTCTCGTCGGGCGAGGTTCGCACCGAGGCAGAAATGTGGGCCGCCGGCACCGAAGCCAACCTGCGTGGGTTGCATAGGGCGAGCAACCTTGAACTGGTCAGGCTCATCAAACACCCGTTCATCGCGATTGGCGCTCGAGTAGAACAACACCACTTTGTCCCCCGCCGAGAGTCGCTCACCTCCGAGTTCGGTGTCTGCGGTCACCGTACGACGAAAATGAATGACCGGCGTTGAATACCGGACGATCTCTTCCACCGCAGTCTTCGCATAGGTGTCGAAGTCGCCAAACCAGCGGTCGCGCTGGTCAGGGTTGTGAGTCAGGGCGTGCAGACCGTGGGTGAGAGCGTTCCTTGTCGTCTCGTTGCCGGCAACGACAAGAAGAATGAAAAACGATCCGAACTCCTGAGGGCTAAGTCGGTCACCATCAACTTCGGCAGCCATCAATGCCGAAGTGATGTCGTCACTTGGGTTGGCGCGACTACGCTCACCGAGTTCTTGGGCATACGCGAAGATCTCAAGCGAGACCTCCATGAGTCGTTCGTAGGTTCCACCAAACTCTGGGTCGCTGGCTCCGAGGATGGTGTTTGTCCATTCGAAGACTGATGCGTAGTCAGATTCTGGGATGCCCATCATTGAGCAAATGATTTCGAGGGGGAGGGGTCCGGCGAATTGCTCGACGAAATCTGTCGTGCCGTCTGGGTTTGCAGCAACCATCCGGTCAATGATTTCTATTGCTTTCGCTTTGATGATGTCTTCGAGATCGGAGACATGTCGTGGAGTGAAACCTTTCGACACGATCGACCGGAGTCGAAAGTGCTTCGGGTCATCCATGTTGATCATCGACCCATAAAACTCATTCAATTCTTGGGGTAGGTCGGTGATGTTTGAGCCAAGCCCAGAGCAAAAGAGCTCCGGATTACGGCTTGCCGCCCAGACATCTTCATGACGAGTGACTGCGAAGTAGCCGGGCCCCGGAGGAAATGGCGAACCCTCGAGGAAACGTTCTGGGTACTTCGGAAGGCCCGGGGTATCACGAAGGACTCGGAATGCATTAAGACGCTCTGATTGGGGAGCGGTCCAGAACTCCATTTGTGAAATGTCGGGAAGCCCCGCCGGTGGTTGAAAGGTGACCTCGTCCATTGCGGGAGCGTAGATCGGTTCTAGTCTGTGAGACGTGCTCAGCCTCGATGAGATCGAACGTGCGTTAGTCATTACCGCTCACCCTGATGATGTTGACTTTGGTGCTGCTGGGACCATCGCCAATCTCACCGACCTGGGTGCGACGGTCATATATTGCATCGTGACCGACGGTCAAGCCGGTGGTTTCGACGACTCAATTCCGCGCCCGAAAATGGCGTCGATTCGGCGGGAGGAGCAAACAGAGGCAGCGAGCAAGGTTGGGGTGTCTGACCTTGTGTTCCTCGGTTGGATGGATGGAGAAGTCGAATCAGGGCTCGAACTTCGACACGACCTTTCGCGAGTTATTCGCAAATATCGGCCTCAGGTAGTGCTTACTCAGTCTCCGGCGCTCAACCTTCGCAGGATCTATGCGAGCCATCCCGACCATATTGCTGTTGCTCAATCAGCGATCGCTGCGGTGTACCCAGATGCCCGTAATCCGTATGCGTTCACCGATCTCATCACCGACGGTTTAGAGCCGTGGGCTGTCGATGAAATTTGGGTGATGGGTCACCCAGAACCCGACGAATTCGTTGAGATCACCCCACAGATAGAGCGGAAAATTTCGGCACTGCTCTGTCATGAGAGTCAGCACCGTGACCCATCGGGGATGATGGATCGTGTTCGCGAATGGAATGCCGAGACGGCTCAAATTGCAGGCTTCGGCGCAGACACTTTTGCCGAGGCATTCATTGTCGTTGATACCCGATGATGACGACATCGGCAAGATGACCGTTCGCTGATTGGTCACGTGGCTGCGATGGTGGTTAGGGAGGGTATTGATCACTAAGGTGACGGCATGACTGAAGCAGTGATTGTTGCAACCGCCCGTAGCCCGATTGGCCGAGCCGCGAAAGGCTCGCTCGTTTCGATTCGCCCCGATGATCTCTCGGCGCAGATCGTAAAGGCGCTTATGGCAAAAGTGCCGAGCGTCTCGGCGTCAGACGTTGAAGACCTCATCATGGGTTGTGGGCAACCCGCGGGAGAGGCGGGGTTCAATATTGCCCGTGTGACCGCGGTGCTTGCCGGGCTTGATGAAGCTCCCGGTGTCACGGTCAACCGCTACTGCTCATCGTCACTGCAGACCATTCGTATGGCAGCTCACGCCATTAAGGCCGGCGAAGGAGACTGCTTTATCGCAGCAGGTGTAGAGACCGTGAGTCGCTATGCAGCGGGGGCCAGCGACACCGCACCGAACAGCGTGTTCTCGTCAGCCGGCGAGCGCACTGCATCACGAGCTGGTGGCGGCCAAGGCACGTGGAGCTCACCATCGGGCCTCCCTGATATGTACATTGCCATGGGCCAGACAGCAGAAAATGTGCGAGAGGTTGAAAACGTCAGCCGTCAAGAGATGGACGAATTCGCAGCACTCTCACAGCAACGTGCAGTTGCAAATGTTGAAAATGGTTTCTGGGCAGATGAGATCACTCCTGTCACACTTCCCGACGGCACCGTGGTCTCTGCTGACGACGGTCCGCGCGCCGGAACCACCGCTGAGGGTCTCTCTGGTCTGAAGCCAGTGTTCCGGCCAGACGGTGAGATCACCGCCGGCAACTCATGCCCCTTGAATGACGGCGCAGCCGCAGTGATGGTGATGAGCGATCGTAAGGCTGCTGAGCTTGGGCTCACCCCGCTTGCACGGATTGTGTCGTCAGGAGTCTCTGGGCTCAACCCTGAGATCATGGGTCTCGGCCCGATCGAGGCAAGCCGTCAAGCTCTCGGCCGCGCTGGGATGTCGATCGACGATATCGACCTTGTTGAAATCAACGAGGCGTTTGCAGCCCAGGTGGTGCCATCAGCGAAGCACCTTGGAATTCCGCACGACAAGTTGAACGTGCACGGTGGAGCGATCGCAGTCGGTCACCCGTTCGGAATGACCGGCGCTCGTATCATGACGACGCTGATTCACGGACTCCAGGCGACCGACAAGCAGTACGGTCTCGAGACGATGTGTGTCGGCGGCGGTCAAGGTATGGCCATGGTCGTCGAGCGTCTTTCCTGACGCTCCGAGTTTTCTCAAAATCGCAATACAACGCCGCTGGCCAAACGGTCAGCGGCGTTGTCGTTCAAAGCGCCGAGGAATGTCGGCGCTGACGATGATGTAACCGTTATCGATGACCGCTCGAAGCACATAGAGCTCACCGGCGGAGTGGAGTTCGGCGAGGGCGTACCCGAGTCCGGTGACGTCGCGGACACCAGTCCCGAGGTGAACGATGTCTTCGACCACGAGTCCCGCAAGGTCGACTTCGGATTCCCAGAGGCCTACGAGGGCTTGTCGAAGTGTTGGATCGTTGAGTAACTCAAGATCATCGATGATGAGGTCGATGGTCATGATGCTGACCGGTTGGAGTTCAGTTGTTGCAACGGTGGTCTCTCCTTTGAGGTCACCATCGAACATGACGACGACTCGACCGTTGCTGTGCGGTCGGCCATTCACAAACCCGTATTTGCGAACTGGAAGGCCGTCTTCGCCTTTCGACTTCCAGCAGATGCGATCGCCGGAGCGAAACATGATCGGTCCGATGGTCGTCATGACGCAGCCTCAAACGCATGGATTTCTTCGATCGTGGCGTCGGAAAGTCCCGACCACAAAGGAATGGCTTGTTCGCTCCATTCGTCGAATGGACGGTCGGTGAGAGCAACGAGGCCGGTGCGAATGCTCGGATCGACCCACATCATCGTGCCAGCACCACCGAAATGGCCGAACGTTGATGGTGCATTCTGTCTGCCAGTCCAGTGCGGATCTTTGGTGCCACGAAGTTCGACGCCAAGACCCCAAGGGCACGGGTCAAACCTTCCGAGCCCCGGAATTGTTCCGGCAATGCCCACGAACTGCTCGGTAATGAAGTCTGCGTGAGTCTCGAGGCTGATGAGCGATGGTTGGAGATACTCACTGAGGAGCAGAGCCATATCATCGATCGTCGACCACATACCGAAGGCGGGCGAGCCACGCAGTTCGGTTGAGGTCATGCCGAGAGGTTCGATGACCGCTTCGTTCAGGTAATCATCGAAGGCAATCCCTGTTGACGCAGTGATGAGCTCGGCGACCATCTCGATGCCGGTATTTGAATAGATACGTCGCCGGCCGAGAGCGGCGATCGGCGAGGCCCCATCGAAGGGGAGCCCGCTTGCGTGAGCCAGCAGATGCCGAAGCGTTGTTCCTTCATGGAGTGAGGCTGAACACATGACAGGATCAATAACGTCGTCGAGCCTGAGCGACCCTTCTTCGCATGCGATGAGCGCAGTAAGGCCGGTGACGGTCTTGGTCAGCGACGCAAGTCGGAACGAGCGGCCGGTGTCTCCGATCGTCGAGTAGGTGGTAGGAGGTGACCCGTCAGATGACCGAACGATGGCAGCAACGCTATGAGGTACCGGCCACGAGGTGACTCGGTCCAATGCGCTCATCACGATCAGGAGTTCGACGTGTCGAGCGAATCTCTGATGGATTCTGCGGTGCGGAATGCGAGCTCGAGCCCCTGGCGGGCGTTGAGGCGAGGGTCGCAGATCGTCTCGTACCTGTCGTCGAGGTCACTGTCGGCGATGGCGTCGACTCCGCCGAGGCATTCGGTGACATCATCACCTGTGAGTTCGACGTGAATTCCGCCAGGCCATGTTCCTTCAGCGCGGTGGGCTCGTACAAAACCTTCGATCTCTGCGATCACGGCGTCAAGGTGACGGGTCTTTCGTCCGTTCTCGGCCGTGAATGTGTTGCCGTGCATCGGGTCACATGCCCAGACAACGGGGTGCCCTGCGTCTTTCACTGCACGCAATAGCGGGCGTAGGCGGTCTTCGACGATGTCGGCACCCATGCGACTAATCAGGGTGAGCCGGCCCGGAATCATTGCCGGGTTGAGAGCTTCGCAGAGCGCAATGACCTCATCGCCCGTCATTGTCGGGCCAACTTTGCAGCCGATCGGGTTGCTCACGCCTCTGAGAAATTCGACATGCGCCCCGTCGAGCTCTCGAGTGCGCTCGCCAATCCAGAGCATGTGTGCGGAGCAGTCGTACCAGCTGCCACTTGTTGAGTCGCGTCTCGTGAGCGACTCTTCGTAACCGAGCAGCAACGCTTCGTGGCTTGTCCACACATCGACCTCGCGGAGGTTGCTGTTGGTATCGGTATCGATGCCGATGGCGCTCATGAAGCGAAGTGCCCGATCGATCTCGGTTGCCATGTTGTCGTAACGCTGGCCTTCTTCGCTTGAGGCAACAAACTCTTGGTTCCATGCGTGAACCCGATCGAGGGCTGCGAAGCCGCCTTTGGTGAATGCTCGAACGAGGTTTAAAGTTGACGCTGATTGGTGATAGGCCTGGACAAGTCGGTCAGGATCAGGAATTCGGGCGGCTCCGGTAGTAGTCGGATCGTTGACGATGTGGCCGCGGAACGATGGCAATTCGAGATCTCCGACGATCTCTGTATCGGAAGAGCGGGGTTTTGCGAATTGGCCTGCGATGCGTCCGACCTTGACGACCGGAACTCCCATTGAATACGTGAGGACAACGGCCATCTGCAGGATGACGCGCAACTTCTCGCGAATGTTGTCGGCTGAGAACTCCTCGAAGCTTTCAGCGCAGTCGCCCGCTTGCAACAGGAATGCATTTCCAGCTGCGACCTTCGCAAGGTTGGCTTGAAGTGACCGCGCTTCGCCAGCAAATACAAGTGGTGGCATCGACGCAATCTGTTTGAGGGCGTTGTCGTAGGCAGCCTCATCTGGCCACGCAGGCTGCTGCTTGATCGGGTGGTCTTTCCACGACGAGGGGCTCCACTGTTGCGGCATATAAAAAATGCTATCGGTGTCGGATTGAGTTGAGCCCCGACGCGAAGAAGCGGCCGGCATACCCGACCGCTTCTTTCAGATAGTGCGGCGCTTAGCGCCACCGAATGTCAGACGCTGAGGATGTCGCCGGCATCGTCACGAAGACCGGCGACTGCGCGGCTCACGAGACGACGAGCGGCTTCAGCGGTGACGCCGAGGCTTTCACCGACCTCACGGAAGCTCTTACGCTCTCCGTCAAGAAGCCCAAAGCGAGCTTCAACGGCGTACCGTGCCCGAGGCTCAAGGGTCCCAAGCAATTCCCCGAGGAGGTCGCTTTCAACACCTACCATCACGGCGTCTTCAGGAGTCGGGTCACCGTTAGCCATCAGGTCACCGAGGGTTGCGTCGCCATCGTCACCTACCGTCTTGTCAAGGCTGACCGGGGTGGTGAGGCAGTGCAATTCGGCGTTTGTTTGATCAAGTGTCTCACCGTCGCCGGAAGCCTGTCGGAGCGCAGCGCGCAGGCTTGCTGAACGATCGCCGGGTATGCGAATCAGGCTTGCCTTCTGATCGAGGGCACGTCCAATTGCCTGGCGGATCCAGAAGGTTGCGTAGGTGGAGAACTTGAATCCTCGACGCCAATCGAACTTGTCGACCGCATGCTCGAGACCGAGGTTTCCTTCCTGAATGAGATCGAGTAGGTCCATGCCCTGAGGAAGTGGATAGCGGCGCGCAATCGACACCACGAGGCGGAGGTTCGACCGGATGAAACGGTCTTTTGCGTGGGCAGCCTTCGCAACTTTCGCCTTGAGGTCAGCGCTTCGCTTACCCGCATCGAGCTTCTCTTGGGCTTCACGACCTTCTTCGATAAGGCGCGACAGTTCACGCTCATCTTCTGCGGTGAGCAACGGCACCTTTCCGATGTCATTTAAGTAAAGACCTATTGAATCATTCATGTGCTTTTTCCAACTTGTTAGATTTCGTTTACATTCCCAGACCAATGACATGGAAATCCGTGAAATCAGGCTGGATCCACGTGCGCAAGGCCGAGAAGTGACATATAGATGTCAATTACATGACGAGGGCAAATGGATAGGGGGTATGTCGTAGGCGTTCATAAACGCATCGCGCTATTTGGCCGAAGTTCAACTGTAACACACTTGTCAAGTCCCAACGAAGTGAAGACCGCGAAACGGCGGTATGGGGCTCCTAGGCTCAGAGATGATGTCTGTCCAAGCCAAAAATCCACGGCGTGTCGGACTGTTTGGCGGGACGTTCGACCCGCCGCATCTGGGTCATCTCGTTGTTGCGGTCAACGTGCTGCATGAGTTGCAACTCGATGAGGTGCTTCTCATGGTGGCGAACGATCCGTGGCAGAAGCAGGGCACACGCAAAATATCGCCTGCGATCGACCGTCTTGCTCTAGTCGAGGCAGCGGTTCACGGAATCCCCGGGTTAACCGCGAGTTCCCTCGAACTGGAAATGGGTGGGCCTTCGTACACCGCAGACACCCTCGAACACCTTCACACAAGGGAAGAGCATCTCGAACTGTTCACCATTGTTGGCGCAGACGCAGCCAACGGACTGTTGACGTGGCATCGTCACGAGCGGGTGTCTGAACTCTCAACTTTGGTGGTTGTCGACCGACCAGGCGTCGAAAGCTCACTGCCAACCCCGGCTACTGGCCGTTGGCACCGAGTAGAGATTCCGCATCTTGAGGTTTCGAGTAGCGACCTTCGAGATCGGGTTAATGACGGCAGGCCGCTCGATTTTCTCGTGACCTCTTCGGTGCTCGCGGAGATTGAAGCTCGCTCGATGTATAGGGGTCAAGGAGCAACAGGGTGACCGCATCGGCTCAACTTCGCCGTCGCTATACCCAACAGGCAGCGGTGGCGGTCGCCGTGTCGTTCACTCTTGCGATCATTCTCGCCATCGTTGGGGCTCGAACTCTGGCCTCATCGACGATCGGGTCTGAGGTAGGTGGCGATCAGGGTGAAACGGTCATTGCCTTGCCAGAGACGACGACTGCGTTTATCGGGGTTGTCGATGATGATGAGATCCTGCAATCCGCAGCACTGATTGTGCTCGACCCGTCAGGAGTTGGGGGAGCGGTTGTGCCCTTCGAGGCGGCGGCCGATATTTCCGCTGGCCGAGCCGACAGTGTGGTGCCGTTACGTGAGGCTCTTGATGTCGACGACGCCAAGTTCTTCGCGCTCGATGCTGAATCGTTGACGGGTCTCACGTTCGATGTTGTCGAGATAGTTACCGCTTCGGAGCTTGCTGATCTTCTGGGGGGCGCTGGTGCGGTGTCACTCAAGCTTCCGCCGTCGGTGGTGTCGGGTTCTGTTGGGCAGTGGTTGCAGGGCCGGTCAAGTGTGAGCATCGAGGAAGCGACCGAATTGTTGGCGGTTGGGGGTGATGCACCTATTGAGATTGGTGCCCGGCTGCACGCTGCGGTGTGGAAGGGTATCGTGAACGAATTGAGCGGAAGCGCAGACGCTCAGCCGGCAGATGGTGGGGTGTCTCCTCGGAGTGCCGACGAGGTGATTGCTGCATTATTTGCCGGTGACGTCGAAACGAGGTCGCTCCATTTGTATGAAGTTGAGGGCAGCGATGGTGCGCTCGTGTTCTATGACTGGGCTGAGACGTTGCTCGTCGCAAGCCATCTTGCTCCGAACCGAGTGACCGCTCCTTACGCCTCCGCAGTTGTTCGGCTACTCGTTCCGTTTACAGATGATGATCTCGAAGGAACTGAACGTACCGTGAGCGATGTTGCGGTGGTGGCTGTGCGCCGACTTAGCGATGTAGGGCTTAACGTTGTTTCGGTATCGACAGGCGTCAACGGTGACGTTGCTCAGGCCGAGGATGTGACCGAAGTTTGGACCGGTGACGAGTCGTTGGTGACCGAAGCGGCTGCCTCGTTCAGCGAACTCCTCGGAGAGGTAGTCGCGCGCAAGGGTGATTATGTCGTCGATGGCGTTGACGTCGTCATTATTTTGGGAACGTCATTTCTCTCGGACCTCGACCGACAACTAGTGGCAGATCTCCAAGCATGGTCATCGAACTAGTGAGGCTTAATCGTGCCGATACCGTGGTAGCTATGACCGGCCACAACCGCAATGGAGAACTGTGTGACGACTGAAGTTGACGAATCACGCGAGCTTGCTCTCGAAGCGGCTCGGATTGCTGATGCACAAAAAGGCAGCAATATCGTCATCTTGCAGGTGGGTGAGGTGCTTGGAGTCACCGAATATTTCGTGGTTGTGAGTGCATCAAACCGACGGTTGGTCCGCACTCTCGTCGATGAGATAGAAGTCCAGTGTCGCGACGCAGTGAGTCGAACTCCGTCGCGCACCGAGGGAGCGCGGGAGCAGCAATGGGTGCTTCTCGACTATGGCGACGTCGTGGTTCATGTTTTCTTGGAAGAGATTCGCGAGTTCTACGACATCGAGCGTCTCTATAAAGACGTCCCAGTGATTCCGATGGGCTTCGGGGATGCGCAATAGCGGTTGTCGTCAGGGATAGCGCGTCGCTAGCGTGACAGGACTTCGGGGCTATAGCTCAGTTGGTAGAGCGCTTCCATGGCATGGAAGAGGTCAGGGGTTCAATTCCCCTTAGCTCCACTCC
>MDTA01142438.1_pt1 | contig 15719 bp, 12 predicted proteins | sample 811151 | NCBI WGS metagenome assembly MDTA01 (sample SAMN05326648, study PRJNA326480) | marine metagenome | isolation source: seawater | place: Indian Ocean: South | collected 2010 | reverse complement strand
TCAACCATCGCATTAAAGGATGATGCCAGTTGCTTGAGTTCCGTAGCTCCATGCTCAGGCACGCGAGTTTGTAAGTTTCCAGCTGAAACCCTTCTTGCCGCCATCGAAGCCGCTATTACAGGTGCGGTAAATCTGCGAGCAACCCACACTCCAATGAGGCCTGTTCCGAGTAAGACACAGGCCAATATGCTTTGCTGCACACCAACTGCCTGCTTCACTGCAGCCAATACTTCCGATCTGGGACGCATACAGGCAACAACCCATGCCTCTCCAACCCGCGTATCACCAGCAGGAACAACAATACTATGGAAATAAAAGTCTTCGCCATTCATGGCAACACTCCCGCTCTCACGATCCCAGAAAGCCTTGTCACTATCTGCCATCAAAGGACGCAGTATCTTGGCTTTATCCTGCCCCGCTATTAATGTGCCACGCGAATCCAGTAAGAATGCCTTCCCTCGCTCACCTATTTCTATCCCATCTATCAGTTTCCACATCGGCTCAAAACCCAGCCTAGCCCTTAAGACAAATCCTTCGACCTTACCCGCAATACTCAAAGGAATATAAACCTTCAAGTGAAGCCCCTCCTTACCAATTACTCGATGCGGCCTTGATGTAACCACTTTTTCCTCTTCTAGACACTTCCGAAACCATAGGGTTTTTTCGACTGGTTCAGGGTGGTTATTCTCGGTAGTGGAACGAACCATTAGTCCCCGTGAATCATAGAGGGTTATGTCGCTAAACATACGATATGCCTCAACAAGGCGTCGCATCTCGGCAACGCGTTCATTCATTGGAGTATGCTCTCCGTTGACCGTCTGGTTACCCTTGAGAGCAACGAGATCATTTGCTGCCGATTCCATTACCCGCTTAATTTGCCGAGCAACTTCCCGGTTAACCGAGGCAATTTTCTCCCTCTCGGAATCCTCTAGCGCCGCCTTGGTGAGACTGTTTGTCGACAGCATCACAGCGAGCATCGGAAGCATACCAACCGCAAGCAGAACGATCAGTAATCTAACACGAATGGAGTTCACCTTGAACGATTACATTGGATGGACCACAACCCGCAGGCAAAGCTGCGCGTTATTGCTCACCTACTATTCACTGCTGTCATTTCCAGCAACAACCTTTGACGCCTTGCCTTTGAGCCGTAAAGCCTCCTGAACACGCCCCCAAGCCGCATTAAGAAGTATCTCGCGATGTGTATCCGGCTTATAGTAAAACTGGCACTTGCCTCTTACCTCTTCAGATGGATTGACAGACTCATCGGCCAGCAAATCTTCACTGATAAACTTTTCAGCGGAGCGATTAGTACTCCCATACCAAGTGAAATTCGCATTCATAGCTGCCGGCTCAGGCCGCAACATGTAATCAATGAACGCGTGAGCTTCTGCATAATTCCGCGAATCACTCGCAACGGAAAAATTGTCCATCCAAAGCGGCGCACCCTCTTCGGGAATAAAGAAACTGACGTTCTCATTATCCTCAGCTACCATCGCTGCATCACCACTGTAACATGAAGCAATCCAGATCTCTCCGGAATTCAATCCATCCCTTACAGCAGCGTCACTTCCAAACCTCATGTCTACATCATTGATGGCTCCAAGTAGAGCTTCAGCGGCAACATCAAGGTGCTGTGGGTCTGAACTGTTAATCGGTAGGTGACTTGCAATTAAGCCAATCCCCAACCCTTCAGTTCGATCCCCGAAAAGCATTGCTCGACCGGAATATTCCGGATTCCACAATGCCTTCCAGCTCTGACCAGGATCCGTGATCTTGTCTGATCGAAACGCGATCAGGGTCGTTCCCCAGAGATAAGGTACTGACAACCTGTTATCAGGGTCAAAATCCTTACCCATGTATTGCCTGTCAACGTTGCTAAGGTTAGGCAATACAGACTTATCAAGTGGTTGTAGCAAGTGTAGTTCTGCAAGCCGGTTTATTGAGAGGTCATCGGTCACAACAACGTCAAAAGCACCCGGCTCCGATGCCAGCCTTGCTTCAAGTTCATCCGGATCATCAAAAGTCACGTAATCCACCTCGATACCAGTCTCCTTGGTAAAAGCATCCAAAGCTGCAGGATCAAAATACTCAGACCAACTAAAGAGCCTTATTGTGTTTGTAACCTTGTCATTATTAGTGTGCTCTGAAACCTCAGTTTTCGTACAGCCGGTTAAACCTAAACCGATCGCGATGAACGCATAAATCCAATAATACAGTTTCATTTTTATTATGTATATAATATTTACCATATTTTAAATGATTGTAATAGCTTATCAAACATAATTTTAATATATTTAGAATTTTATTATAATTATTATAAATTAACCAAGCAATCTAGTAGCGCGATTGCGGAACTTACTTGAAGCAATGGTGGTAATTGGGGCAGATTGCGAAGAGCTTAAAGGATTGGCCGAAGGATATTTACCTAGATCCGCTAAAAGATGAACCGTTCCCAGCCCGGAATATATGCAATGCTGCGGGCATCGACCCCTGTCATCCTGCTCAATCTTACCTTCGTGGCCATGCAGGCTACGGACGCCTGGATGATTGGCAAATTAGGCAACCGACAACTAGCAGCAATTACCCCCCCATCCATGGGGATATTTGTAATCATCAGCTTCGGTTATGCCTTCCTCGGAATGGTAACCGCTCTCGTTGGCCAGCACTTCGGGGCAGGAAACCGCAGTAAGTGCGGTTATTACGGCTGGCTTGGCATCTACTCGGCTCTTGGAATCGGCCTTGTCAGCCTCTTACTATGGCCCTGCGCATCGTTATTTGAATTCTTTGCAGGTAGCGAACAAGGATCACTGGGCAATCTGCAGGGCCGATATTTTAAGGTCAGCCTTCTTTCCGTAGCACCTGTATTAATTACGAATGCAATTGCGAGCTTTTATTTCGGCATCGGCAGACCATTGCCCATCCTCCTGGCTAGCCTCCTCGGATTGCTTTTGAATGCATTCATCAGCTACGGATTAATTTTTGGCACATTCTTTTTGCCGGAATGGGGTTTTGATGGAGCTGCATGGGGCACTTTTTTTTCAGCCGCCATTGAATGTCTGGCTCTTATCCTGCTCTATACGCGAACGCCGTCCAATAGTAAAATGGGCACCCGATACCCGCCGAGTTCATTACACGGCATGTCCCAACTGTGGAAAGTCGGTCTGCCCTCCGGAATCCAGGGCGCTGTGGATGTGCTCTCATGGGGCGTCCTAATCAGCTCGTTAATAGCCTGTTACGGAGAAGAGGCACTTGCTGCGGGCACCATCCTGATGCGGTGCATGCAGTGCACGTTCCTGCCCGCTGAAGGAGTAGCAACGGTGACAGTCGCCCTTGTTGCCCAAGATATAGGGATTGGAAAGCCAGCTCAGGCACTGATCCACGCCAGAAATGCATTACGCATTAATTCCGTCTTCATGGTCACCGCTGGGTTGCTTTTCTTTATTTTTCGCCATGAACTAATAGCCATCTTTACTGATGACCCGCAAGTAACAGCCCTTGCCGCAAGTGCCATGATTTTTATCACGATCGCCCAATGGTTTGATGCAATGAACGTGACCTATCTCCATGCTCTACAGGGAGCTGGAGATACCAAGTGGAGCTCTATTGTAAATATCACCCTAAGTGCCGTTATACTTGGTGTGGGTGGATTTCTTGCCATCACTTTTTTCAAGGAACAGGGAGCGAACGTCATCTGGCTCTTGGCGTTTTTCTATATTGCCATGCAAGGCATCCTCTTTCGCCTCCGCTGGAAATCTGGACGGTGGCGCCAGATCAATCTGGACGCCACTTAAAGACGCAACTTCCTATAGCAGGCGATGCTTGTAGGAAGCACGATTAAGGTGCATGACCATGCACGATAAAGCTGCCCCTCCTTTTTGGTATTCACTCAGATTAAACAAAGCCACCTCAAAACCGTTCTCCGAAGCAATATCCTCCAATTTCCTGTTCTTCTGTAGTTCAAGTCGGTAAGCGTCACTGCCTCGAGCCAACTCGTGGATATTGGATCCATTTAGAATAAGGTTTCCAAGCCGCACTGAATTGCATAAACCTGGTAAAGCTTCACTTCGAGTCACATCAATAATCTCTGTATGCCGCTCAATCTCGGCGAGCTCTTTCCTCTCAAACATCTCCGTGCAAACCACGGTTTTCTCATCTGTGAGTGGGAAAATCGTGCAGTCCAAATGATAGAGGTAAGGATCATGCTCACGCACCTTGATGATTTTCATCCCGAACTGCTCCTCAAGTTGTGTGAAAGTCTCCTTGTCAGAACGCAGTCCATAACCTCCCACATAAATATTATCGTGAAGATGCTTAAGTTCAGCTTCTCCCTCAAATTTCGTCGTAGGAACAATTGTCTTATAGCCCATGGACTGAAAAAACTTCACTCCCACCTCCGTTTCACCAATCCGCGGTTCCGATTTGTAATTGGCTATCACCACGGTATCCTGCGCTGGCAAGTGCTCGAGAACTAGTCCGAGATTAGCCGTGAAGACAAGATCTTGGAGCCCGCAGTCATGAGGAACCGGCAGTAGTTGCACAAAAGCCCTTGAAGAAAGGAACTGATAAAGTGCCTGAAACTGATGGAATGCTTTATTCCGCTCAATGGTTCGCCCCTCCTCTGAGAGATCCATCATCCAGATATTGTTGGGTTGCCCGGTATCAAACGAAAACGGCGGACACATGAGAAAAGCAGGCACTTCAAGGTGACTGAAATTCCATGTCTCTGATGAGGTTGACTTAAATGCCTTCGGACTTTGAACAACTGCCTTCGGAGCATGCTTGCGGGCTTTGATTCGACTATCTGTACTCATTGTGATTGGCATTTCTTGATTTTTAATAGTGGATCCACGCCTGCCTCGACATGCATCCCCTCCTCCCAGACAAAATCGAATTCAAAGTCCCCTCCTAGGGGAACAATAAGATCAACCTGCGATCCATACCGAATTTGGGAAAACCTTTCATTCTGTTGATACGGCCGGTGCTGATTGAGATCAAAAGGTGTAATACAATCGACGTCATAATCGGCAATCTGGAGAATGTAATAATTCAGCTTTAGCTCCCAGGATTCTACCTTGCTCAATACGCGCTGATTACCACAAAGATAATCTGCAGAATCATGGTCAATGGTGAGGTCATCAACTAGCGCATTTTCCATTGCAAGCATAGGTCGATTGAAGGTGTCGATCGACTCCAGTTCACGATAGCTAAGCACTCCTGGGTATGGTACACGGTTTACGTGCACATCATAGAAGGTCATGAATATACCTATTACTAAGCTCTCCTCTGCGGCATACTCCGGCTCGCGCATTGCCTCGCGCAAAGTGTAATTCTTGCCCTTGATTTCAATCACCGGGTCAGACTGCCTTACCTTCCTCTGGTAAATGATCACACCGTCTGCAGGGGCAAAAAAATAATCACTATCCGAGTAAATGGAACGCATCGGATCACGAAAAAAGTAACGTTCAGAAAGCCAACGGACCGACTGGTCCCTGACCTCATTAACTTCCTCGTTCACCCAATCTTCTAATTTTTTGGCCACAACAGCTATCTTCAGTTCAAGATTATCTACATTACTAAAATATTAAGGATTAATCAACTCATTTTTTATAAAATTCTCATTTATGGGGCTCAACGGGCTCAATTTTGTGAAAACACGCTCCTGTTTTTTAAAAAAACGGACTTCAAATCATTTAAATGAATGAACCCAGATAATTCACCAACCCTTATTAACTTGAAAAATCGTGAGCATCAATGATCCCAATCCGAGATCTATCCATAGCTCGAAAAGCCTTTTGGCAATCTGATCTCGACGTTAAGCATCTCGCTCACCCCCACTGCAGCGGGTCAAGCCCATAGAACAATTGAAGCTTTTCGTAAACCTTAGGGTATCGCTCTGAGAGCTTTTTGGGTTTCTCGAAAAATGTCTCGGTGGCAACCGCAAAAAATTCCGCCGGATTTGTCGCACCATATTCATCAATGACGAGTCTCTTCCCAGCTTTCATATATTTACCGTGCAATTGATACGCGTCACGAAAAACACCAGCCCACTTTATCCGTTCCTCTCTTGAAAAAAGAGCCGGCGCTCCGTCCGCATTCCCATCACATTGGTCCAGTTGATGGGCAAACTCATGAATAACGAGGTTTCTGCCATCATTGGAGGTCGCCGGTCCACTCAACACATGAGCCCAGGAAAGAACAACAGATCCCGTGCTCCATGATTCACCAAGGCGCCGAGTTTTTTTTCTAACCAGTCCACTCCGAGTCCCTGAATCATTAACATCATAGGCATTTGGATAAAGCAAAACCGACTGCATTGAATCAAAAACGCCAAACTTACCGTTTAAGAGGAGTATACATGCTTGCCCCGCAACAGTGACTAGCATTTCATCTGTCAGTGCACCTAGCCCTCCACATGCTTCAAAGCTCTTTTCCTCCACAAAAGCGTTCACATACCCCCCAAGTCGGCATTGCACATCATCAGGCATTTTACCATACAGCGGAAAGTTCTTCTCAAGGATCCTTTGCCATTCGGCATCAAGCGCTGAATTGAGTAGTGTCTCTCTTCGACGCTTGAAGCGATTACGACGGCGAAACATGGCCAAGCCGACTATCACAATCAACAACAGGCCGGCACAGAGCAAATATAACATAAGCTTGATGCTTATCGGTCCGACTTCACCAACGAATTCCATTACATGCAGTTAAACAGCAAGCCCCAAGAAAAAGCAATGGCATCTTTAAAATACATGCACGGATGGAATAGGTTCTTGCCCCCAACAAAAAACCGTGTTGATATTATCCCCTAGATTGCCCGCCAATGGCAGACGATTCAACCAATGCACTATTCCCACTTTGCGGCAGGGACAACGGGTTTTCTACCGGCAATGCATTGGCATGTGCCATGGCATCACAGGTTTGCTATCTAGCTCCTGAAATGATTCCCGGCATAGTGCTCGACCAATGGAATTTTTCCGATTATCGCAGGCTGCAAAGCGAGCACATTCAGGGGTTTATCGCCACCAGTGAACGTTATACGCTTCTATCTTTTCGTGGAAGTGAAGCAGATATGACCAACTGGCAAGAAAATCTGGACACGGGATTTGTCCCTGGTCCTTTCAATGAGGGTGAACGCATTCACCGTGGATTCGCAATGGGTTTGCAGCAGCTGCTACCCGAAATACAATCACGTCTAAGCAACTTACATTACAATGGAGTTCCCCTTTTCCTGACAGGGCACAGTCTGGGCGCTGCTCTTGCCACATTAACTGCCTCTGCTTTTTATGAGCGACAAGTTCCAGTCCACGCCGTTTACGGGTTCGGCTCACCACGGGTTGGGTGCCGGCATTTCAGAAACTCATATAATCGGAGAGATCAGGGACGTACATTTCGGGTCGTCAATCAGCATGATCTCATTGCTCGCATCCCTCCTCGTATCATGCGCTATCGCCACGTGGGATTATTGCGCTACCTTGACAACCAGAACACGGTCCATGAAGACCCTAATTTCTGGAAGCGCCTTCGACTTTACGTCAACCCGAAAGGACGTCACCCGAGCGAATATATCAACGCAATTCTTGAACGCTTTCCTGGTGCAATTGAAGATCACAGGATCGAAAATTACCTAGACAAGCTCCAAAGAATTCACTCCTGCTCATGCTGAATCCTTTAAACAGGATTCTTCCTGAGAAAAAGAGGTGAACCGTCTCTGGATCCGCTCCCGTCATAGCGGTAGCCTGCAAGGTCAAAATTCTGTAAATCACTTGGTTGCCGCAAACGGTTCCTGATAATAAAATCCGCCATAAGACCACGCGCCTTCTTGGCATAAAAGCTGATAATTTTATATTTCCCGTTCTTGAAATCTTTGAAAACCGGTGAGATAACCTCAACATCAAGTGCCGCAGGCTTAACCGAATTAAAGTATTCATTCGATGCGAGATTCACGAGAAACTTGCTCCGAGTTGATGCACTCAATTCATTTAGCGCATCTGTTATCCTACTCCCCCAAAAAGAATAAAGGTTTTCCCCACGCTTGGTTTTCAGTGACGTCCCCATCTCTAGACGGTAAGGCTGTATGAGATCTAGAGGACGTAGTATCCCATAAAGTCCACTAAGAATTCTCAGGCTTTTCTGCGCAAAGCTAAAATCAGTGCTCTTCCAAGATGCAAAGTCAAAGCCCGTGTACACGTCCCCCTTGAAAGCCAAGAGGGCTTGCTTCGAATTATCAAGCGTAAAGGGAGTTGTCCAATCTTTGAAGCGACGCTGGTTCAGTTCAGCGAGCTTGTCACTTATACCCATAAGACTTTTAAGCTCCGCATTGGTCAATTTGCCCAGTTTACTGACCAGAATCTCAGACTCTTTGAGGAGGTCCGGCAAAGAAAATTTTTCTGTCAGGCACTGTTCCCCGAAATCGAGGGTCTTGGCGGGAGAAATTACAATCGTCATTAAAGCCAAGGAAATACGCCTAATTCAGGTTGATCCGCAACATCGCGATCTCTCATAAGTGAATAATCATTCAATTTACTGGTATTTTGCCTGAATAATCTGGAAAGGATGTGATAGATATCATTCCCCAATAATACATTATTTGATTATGGCACAAGCAATCATGGATCCTGAGGAGGTCCGCCGCTTCGCAGAAGAATTGAAACGCTTCAACGAAGAATTAGCAACTCGGACAGCCTCCCTCCACGCCCGCTTTGCGGCGCTTAGTAATACCTGGCAGGATCAGGAGCAAGTGAAGTTTGCCGAGGAATTTGACGTAATGATGAAGTCAATGCGCAAATTTGTGGAAATCTCAAATGCGCACGGACCATTCCTTCTCAGGAAGGCCAGACGTATTGAAGAATATCTCGACCAGCGTTAACAACAAATGGCAGATCAGGCCAAAGTAGCTTCAATCGACGCAATCGACTCACTACGTGTCAGTGTTGCTCTATTTATGGAACGCGCTGCAAAATCTCTAGACGAAGTTGGTGATGCTGTTCGCCGTACAAGAACCTGGTTGAATGACGAACAGCGAACATATTGGCTAACTGAAAAGCGCAAAAGAGAAAAGAAACTCGAGCAAGCTGAGCAGGAACTTTACAGCTCAAGACTTTCGACTTTGCAAACCACGAATGCCGAAGCTCAAATGCATGTTCGCCGTGCACGCCATGCTCTTGAGGAAGCTGAACAAAAGCTTAGGGTGCTCAAGAAATGGGCGCGTGATTACGACAGCGTTGTGGAGCCTCTTGCTAGGCGTCTCGATACTTTGCGCGATCTAGTGATGACAAAATACCCAAAGGCAACTGTCCAACTTTCCCAAATGATCGATACTCTGGAAAAATATACTGAAGTCAGTTCCTCCACGACTTCGCCACTACTACAGAAACCGCAGAAGGAACCGAACCCACCTACCACCTCGTAATGTCAGTAAAGTCTAGCAGAGGTTCCCTCATGAAAGCCGTTCGTGACCTGAACACGAGCTGGCAACAAACCCATGGCTACTGGACGGATACCAAAGCAGCTGAATTTCAGGAAAAATACATTTCCCCCCTACCTGATGCCGTGAACTCTGCGTCCAGCATTATTGAGGATCTGGATAAAATTCTCAACAAGATCAGGCGCGATTGTGAATAAGAATATTTCAGACATTCATTCCACACTGGATACGGTCAAGCGCCTGAAGCAGGTAGTGACTGAGGCTATTGCCCGTGAAGAAGAAATCGAAAAGGATTACCGGATTGAATGTGCGCGGGCCAAGCGTGAACACGATGATAGGACTGCCGGCATTAAAGCCGATCACGAAACCCAGCTAGCCTCTGCTAAATCTTCTCTACATCATTCCACTAAGCAAAAAGAGGCCAAGTATGAGCGTCGTCAGCAATGGATTGCAAATGCAGCAGCTAATGCTCACAGACAGATAACGGAATCCGTTGAGGGGCAAAAAGGCAGTCGCATCTCTCAGGTTCAAGCACAGACTCTCAAAGCCAAACGACAATTCGAAGCCGACCTTGCCCGTTGCAGAACAAGCCTTGCCTCCCTTGAAGACAAATTGCTCGAATGCAAAAAACTCTACCGGAAACTCCATACTCTAGCGCTGGCATGTTTTAGGGGATTTCCCCTTCTCTATCTGAAGGTCAAAAATTCCGCCAAAAAGAAGAATACAGCAGATTTAACGAATGCCCTTACCACTGAGGAATTTGCCACCTCCATTGAATATGAGGCGCCTTTTAAATTTGAAAAACTGCTCAGTATATTAAAGGAACAACTTTCGGATTTTTCCCAAAGGCCCATACCCAAACTCTTCAGATACATACCTCTTCATTTTTGGATTCCAATAGCCACGGCAATCACGCTCTCTATCGGCTATCTTTCAGAGTGGAACAGCCTGCAAACTCAAGTAACTGGAGGCATCTCGCTGGGGCTTACATTACTTCTTGTAATTGCGCAGCGCTTAGCAGCCTCAACCGCGAGGCAAGCAGCCTCGGACATATGTGAAACCTTGAAAATGGCGGGCGCTGTATATTTACAGTATTCAGAAACCTCACAACCATGGATGGATTCCCGGCGTGAACAACTTGAGCAGTGCCTTGATGATGAACTTCAGATGCTCAACAAGAATCTGGGTTCCGATATTAAGAACGCTGAGCAACTGGGACAGGAAAGCCCGAAAAAACTAACCGATCAAGAAGCTCGACTACAACAGAAAAACTCTACCATTCTGCAATCTGTTATGGATAGGCTCAAGACAGAGAACTCATCCACAGTAGCCAACATCCACGAGAGAGCCAAGGCACAACAAGCACAGGCTGATGAAGATTTTCAGGCCAGTATCAACCAATCCGAAACCAAGCATAAGGAAGCATGGCAAAGCCTGGAAAAACAATGGCATGCAGAAATCCCTTCTATCCTAAAAATCATAGACGACGACAATGAAATCACTCGCCAAATATTTCCAGAATGGACTGAGGATGTGATAGCCAATTGGCAAGCTCCTGATCACTTTTCCCATGCCGCAGGATTTGGTCACCTGGATCTGGATCTAAAATCTCTCACTGGTGGACTTCCTAGTGACAGCAGGCTCAGCCTTCCTAGGGACACGCAGCTGAAGGCTCCACTTACGCTACGCTTTCCAGAAGCAGGATCCATCCTCTTTGAAACCGAGTCATCAGGGGACCCGGAAATCATCAATACCATTAATAATATCCTCCTTCGTTTACTCTCGGTATCACCAGCCGGAAAACTCAACTTCAGTATCTTCGACCCGGTCGGACTAGGTCAGAATTTTGCAGGGATAACACACCTCGCCGACTATGAGGACAGCATCATCAATGAACGTATCTGGACTCAGCGCGAACAAATTGAGAACAGGATCTCCGAGCTCAATGCGCACATGGAAAAAGTCATCCAGATGTATCTTCGCAACGAGTATGAGACCATCACCGAATACAACAAACAGGCCGGCAATATTGCCGAAAAATATCATTTTCTCGTGGTTGCAGACTTCCCCGGAAATTTTTCCGAGGCAGCAACCCGTGGCCTGCTAAGTATTGCAGCAAGCGGTGCGCGTTGCGGAATCTACACACTGATTCACTGGGATAAACGCCAACCTCTTCCTGAAGCCTTTGACGCTGACGATTTGCGTAAGACAAGCATCACAATTACCGCAAGCAAGGACCAACCCCTTAAATTCCCTGAGCAGATCACGCCAGGTTCGACCCTGCACCTCTATGCCCCCCCTGCTGATGAACTGGCTACGAAATTTGTGCATCAGGTTGGTCTGGCCAGTAGCGATTCCAGTCGGGTTGAGGTTCCCTTCTCCCAAATCATGCCGAAGGAAGCCGAACTGTGGAAAGGAAATACCACTGAAGAATTGCGTATTGCTATCGGACGTACCGGCGCAACCAAATTGCAGGAACTGGCTATTGGAAAAGGGACTCGCCAGCACGCTCTTTTTGCAGGCAAGACAGGATCCGGAAAATCTACACTGTTCCATGTAATGATCACCAACCTCGCCCTTTCATGTAGCCCGGATGAGGTTGAGTTCTACCTGATTGACTTCAAAAAAGGGGTTGAATTCAAGTGTTATGGAAGCAAAAAACTGCCCCATGCCCGCGTCGTCGCCATCGAAAGCGACAGAGAGTTCGGTCTTAGTGTTTTGCAACGGCTTGACGAGGAACTAAAGCGCAGAGGGGAACTCTTTCGCGATGAAGGGGTTCAAGACCTCTCTGCTTACCGAAATTCCGGAAAAAGAACGATGCCACGCACATTGCTCATCATTGACGAGTTTCAGGAGTTCTTTGTTGAGGATGACCGTATCGCACAAAATGCTTCTGTCCTTCTCGATCGTATCGTCCGTCAGGGACGTGCATTTGGCATTCATGTCTTATTAGGGTCACAAACCCTTGGCGGCGCCTATTCACTGGCGCGTGCAACTCTCGGGCAAATGGTCATCCGCGTTGCCCTTCAATGTAATGAAGCAGATGCCTACCTTATTATGGATGAGAGCAACCCTGCCCCTAGGCTGTTGACTCGTCCAGGAGAAGGAATTTACAACGATTCCGCCGGGGCAATCGGAGGCAACAGTCCATTCCAGACCGTATGGCTCCCCGAGCAAGAGCGCGATTCTCATCTTGACCGAGTGTCTGATCTAGCTGCCCGTCACACATCCAAGTTCTCCCCTCCCATTGTCTTTGAAGGTAATGCCCCAGCAGATATCAGGGAAAACGTACTACTTACCGACCTGCTAATCACCGAACCAGAACCTCAACCGGATTCACCAAAGATCTGGCTGGGAGCGCCCAACGCTATCAAGGGACCGACGGAAGCCATTTTCCACAGGCAAAGCGGCAACCACATGCTGATTGTAGGACAGCGAGATGATGCAATAGCGGCCTTGATGGCATCTTCCCTCCTTGCACTTTGTGGGCAGTTTACCAGGGAGAAAATAGATATTGTCGTTATTGATGCAAATCCCCCAGGCTCAACAGAACGTGATTTGATTGAGGGCATGCTAGAAAAACTTCCACACCCAATACGATCAGTTAAGGATCGGGACATTACCGAACTTATCGGGGAAGCATCGCAGCAACTGCAACTGCGCAGAGACGAGCAAGCAAGCGGCCATTATCCACCGATGTTTCTCCTGATTAATGGGCTGCAACGATTCAAAAAACTGCGCTATGACGATGACCTCGCTTACTCCTTCGATACTTCCTCGGAAAGCAGTAACCCTGCCCTCCAACTAAATGACATTATTTGCGAGGGAGCTGCACACGGAATTCATTTAATTGTCTCCATTGATTCCTACAATAACATCGGCCGCACGCTCAGCCGTAAGGCCCTTAGTGAATTTGAAATGCGCATCCTCTTCCAAATGAGCTCGAATGACTCTGCAGCCCTTGTAGACTCCTCTAAAGGAGCGACTCTGGGAATGCATCGCGCATTGTTCTATAACGAGCATGAAGGATATCTGGAAACGTTCCGTCCATACGCCCTGCCTGAACAACAATGGCTCTCGGAAGCCTGTGAAAAAATCCGTTAAAAACAAGGGCTCCATCCTGTTTTCTTGAAAAAATGCATCACGGAATCGTGTCCATCTTTTGACAATGCCCGAAGTGCAGATACAATCCGCGCCGTCATGAGTTCAGAATCAGAGCATAAACATGCATTTCAGGCCGAAGTCCAGCAACTGCTGGATATAGTTATTAACTCGCTCTATACAGACAAGGAAATATTCGTTCGCGAACTTGTTTCCAACGCCGTAGATGCACTTGAAAAACTACGTCATCTGCAACTGACCGAGAAAACTGTCACTGATCCTGATCTGGATCTTGAAATCAATATCACCACTGATGATGAAGCCAACACCATCACGATTGCTGACTATGGAATAGGCATGACAAAGGATGAACTCATCGGCAACCTGGGAACAATTGCACATTCGGGATCAAAAGCATTTCTTAAAGAATTATCAAAGGGAGATCGCAAGGAAACCAACATCATCGGCCAGTTTGGCGTCGGTTTCTACAGTGCTTTTATGGTCAGTGACGAGGTTGCCGTTTATAGCCGGGCATGGAGCGAAGACTCTGAGCACCTTTGCTGGACTAGTGACGGAAAGACCGGATACGACATTGAGACAAGCCCAGGACAGCATCGAGGCACAAAGATTGTCATAACGCTAAAGAAGGATCAGGAGGAGTTTTCCAAGGAACCTAGAATCAAGGCTATACTGGAAAACTATTCTAATTTTGTCCCCTTCCCGATTCTGCTAAATGGCGAAAGGGTGAACACGGTGGAGGCCCTATGGATGAAACCAAAATCAGATATTTCCGATGAGCAATACCTAGAATTCTACAAATTTGCGGCGAAGGCTTTTGACGAACCAAGATATCGTATGCATTTCAGCGCCGACGCCCCGCTGATGATCAATTCACTCTTGTTTGTTCCCCAGGAAAACCCTGAGCGCCCAGGATTCGGTCAGGTTGATCCCGGCGTTTCGCTCTACTGCAACAAGGTTCTGATTGACTCATCACCAAAGTCCCTCCTGCCTGACTGGTTACGGTTTCTGAAAGGTGTCATTGACAGTGAAGACCTCCCCTTGAACATCTCACGCGAAAGCATGCAGGACAGTGCTCTGGTGCAAAAGCTCAACAGACTAATAGCAAAGCGCTTCATCAAGTTTCTCGACCGGGAATCAAAGTCAGACGAGGAAAAATTTGCGGGATTTTATGAACAATTCCGCAGTTTTCTTAAAGAAGGTGTCATTACCGACCTTGAAAACCGAGATGACTTACTAAAGTTACTCCGCTTTGAATCCTCAATGAATGAATCTGGCACAACTTCAACCCTTGAAGACTATGTCACACGCATGAAGGAGGATCAGGACAAAATTTTCTACCAAATTGCCCCTGACCGACAGACAATTGAAAGCGCCCCCTATCTTGAAGCCTTCAAGGCCAGAGATATCGAGGTCCTCTTCCTTTACGACCCCATTGACGAATACATGGTCGGAGCCATTCCTTCCTACTCCGACAAACCACTGGTTTCCATTGCTCAATCTGGCATCGAACTTGATGAACTACCCGGTAATGAGCAGGACACGGATGAAGATACAGCGTCTGCCCTCTGCCAATGGATGAAAGAAGCACTAGGTGACAGAGTCGCCGAGGTGAATGTCAGCAAGCGCCTTGTCGACAGTCCGGCTGCGGCACTCACTCCTGGCGGACAAATGAGCCCACAAATGAAACAAATGATGCGTCAGGTAGATCCTGAATTTTCTTCGACAAAGGAAGTGCATTTGGAAATCAACCCCGGGCACAAGTTGCTAAAAAGCCTGGAAAGTGCACGCGAAAGTAAACCGGAACTGGCAAAGCTGATTGCCGAGCAAATTGCTGACAACGCACTACTCTCCGCAGGGCTTCTAGAAGAAGGAAGGGATATGGTCAGTCGCGTATACGAAATTATGCAACAGTCCCTGGACAGGTAATTCTAAATAGAATCAGTATACCTGAGCGTTTACCAGTCAAAGAAGGGTGACTATAAGTAGCCCTTATTCTCCCTTGAGCTGACAAACATTGTCATTACAGCCCGACAGGCGTCACAGACGAAGAAGAGGTTCCCCCACCACTCGCAGCCTTGTCAGAGAGCCCCTCCAACTTGCGGTGATCAGCGCGTGTCTCCTCCTTAAGCCGCAAAAGGTCATCATGTTCATTCCTCAAGGTCGCCTCAAGTTG
>MDTA01085674.1_pt1 | contig 15719 bp, 12 predicted proteins | sample 811151 | NCBI WGS metagenome assembly MDTA01 (sample SAMN05326648, study PRJNA326480) | marine metagenome | isolation source: seawater | place: Indian Ocean: South | collected 2010 | reverse complement strand
AGTCAACAGTCCTAAACCCCAAATAAACAGTTCGATACCCAAGAAAATGTTTTGGTATTTCTGATACTCTTCATTGTTATTCTCCATCCAAACCCCTCTTGCATCCTCAGGGTGAACTGACTTCCTTTCCTTAAGCCAAACCATTAATCTGTCAGTCAAACTCACAGTTTCAACAACCTCCATATCGCCAGTACCTAGAATAACCTGATCAACCTTATCTCTGCCGCTCCTAAACAGTTTTTTAGCAGTAGAATAAGGCACTACCGCCATTTTATTCTCCCACCTACTCGCAGGATCATCAAAGGTTCCAACCACACTAAAAAGAACTCCGCCTATCATAATATGAGTACCCATGGGATCCTTACCCTGATACACCTCTTCAACAATGGTGGCTCCTAAAACCGCAACCTTAGTCTCCTCAACGATATCCCTTTGGTTTATATACCTCCCATCTGTAAGCTTAGTGTTTTCAAGCATTTGATGATCCGGATCAACTCCTCTCAGCGGATAACTACCTGCCTTATCTCCATACTCCATCTGCACTCCCCAAGTCCTAATTCGCCTTGAGGAAGCATAAACTGTATCCATCTCCTCAAACATAGCTTCGACGTCATTCTCACGGATCTTAACCGACTTGTTTGCCATATTTCCCTTGTAAGCAAGCTGCGTCCTACCAGCCTGAACCCAAATAGAATTTACAGCATCGTCTGCAAATTGCTTTTTCACTCCATTCTGTAGACCAAAACCTAACCCCTGCATTACCACCAATATGAAGACCCCAAGAGCAATACTAACGCCAGTAAGCGCTGTCCTCAGCGGGTGACTAAGTACAGTGTATGCTATTTCTAACCAGGTGTCTCGGTTAAACATCTTATGCTATCTGTCCGTCGTGAAGATTAATCGTCCTATCGCACATTTCAGCGATATCATTTTCATGAGTCACAACAACCATAGTAATTCCCTCCTTATTTAGCTCTCTTAACAGTCCCATTACTTCATAGGAAGTCTTAGAATCTAAAGCTCCAGTAGGCTCGTCTGCTAGTATAACTTTAGGTTTACCGACAAGAGCTCTTGCTATGGCAACTCGTTGTTTTTGGCCTCCAGAAAGCTGGTTAGGAAGATGGTTAGACCAGTCATTAAGCCCCACCTTTTTTAGAAAATCAATCGCTCTTTTATTCCTTTCATTTCTAGACACCCCTTGATAATAAAGTGGTAAAGCAACGTTTTCAGCTGCTGTCTTGAAATTGATCAAATTGAAGCTTTGGAACACAAAACCGAGAAACTTAGATCTATACCTAGCTGAAGACCTTTCATTAAGCCCTGCCATAGACTCGCCTGACAGCATGTATTCACCCTCATCGAAGCCGTCAAGTAGTCCAAGAATATTCAATAAAGTCGACTTACCTGAACCTGAAGATCCCATAATTGCGACCATCTCCCCTTCTTTAATATGGCAGTCAAGGCCCTTAAGCACTTTTAACGACTGGCTTCCCGTCTTATAAGACTTCTGAATATTGTTCAATTTTATCACTTGACGAAGATAACTGAGAAGGACGTAATTTCGCGCCGCCTTTATGAAGGCTTAACAAACATCCTATGAGCGGAATTAGAAACATCGCAATTATTGCACATGTTGACCACGGAAAGACTACGTTGGTTGATAAAATGATACATCGTTGTAAGGTCCTAGACTCTAGAAAAGAGACTGGGAATTTAATTTTAGACAACAACGATCTTGAGAGAGAGCGTGGCATCACCATTCTTTCAAAGAACTTAAGTGCGATGTGGAAGGGCACGAAGATTAACATTATCGACACTCCTGGTCACGCGGATTTTGGTGGAGAAGTAGAGAGAGTATTGAAAATGGCTGACGGGGTATTGCTACTTGTAGACGCCTTCGAAGGAGCGATGCCACAGACAAGGTTTGTACTTGGAAAAGCCATAGAGTTAGGCCTCAAGCCACTTGTGATTGTAAATAAAGTCGATAAAGAAAACTGTACACCTGATATCGTTCACGAGCAGGTATTCGATCTTATGTTCAACCTTGATGCAACCGATGAGCAATTAGAGTTTCCTACTGCATATGGTTCAGCTAAACATAATTGGATGGCAGAGGATTGGAAAAGTCCTACTGACAACATTGACTACTTACTTGATTTGATTGTCAGCGAAGTACCTGAGGCACCATACAATGAGGGACTTCCTCAAATGCAAATTACTTCTCTAGACTACTCTAAATACACAGGTAGAATTGCTATTGGCCGTCTATTTAGAGGTGATATCCACTCTAATAGAGACTACGCCCTTTGTACAAAGGATGGAGTAAAGAAGGTGAGAGCTAAAGAACTATTTGTTTTCTCTGGACTAGGAAAAGAGAAAGTAGATACAGTTAAAGCTGGAGATATATGTGCAATAAACGGCATTGAAGGATTTGAAATTGGAGATACAATAAGTGATTTAGAGACTCCTGAAGCAATGTCAAGAATTGCTATAGACGAACCTACAATGAGTTTAATGTTCACCATCAACACTTCTCCTTTCCTAGGTAAGGATGGAGAATTCCTAACGAGTAGACACATCAGAGAAAGACTTGACACTGAGCTTCAAAAGAACTTAGCTCTTAGAGTTGAGTCTACTGACTCAGAGGATAAGTGGAATATATACGGAAGAGGCATTCTTCACTTGAGTGTTCTTATCGAGACCATGCGGCGCGAGGGCTACGAACTGCAAGTTGGTAAGCCTCAGGTTATTTACAAAGAAGTTGACGGCCAGAAGCACGAGCCCTTTGAGAATCTAGTAATCGACGTACCAGAAGCAACTGCAGGTAAGGCTACTGAGCTTGTAATGATGAGAAAGGGCATGCTTCAGGTTATGGAACCTAAGGGAGACCTTCAACACATGGAATTCCGTATTCCTTCACGAGGACTAATAGGTTTAAGAAACCAAATCCTTACAGCTACTTCTGGAGAGGCTATTATGACTCACCGTTTCGAGTCGTATGACGCATACGCTGGAGATATCTCTACAAGATCTTCAGGCTCACTAGTAAGTTCAGAATTAGGCCAAGCAAGAGCATACGAAATCGACAGGCTACAAGAAAGAGGAACATTCTTCATCGATCCTGGTGAGGATATCTACCCAGGCCAAGTAGTTGGAGAATCTGCAAGAAACATGGATATGGAGGTCAACCTTGTTCGCGGAAAGAAGCTAACAAACATGAGAGCTTCAGGTGCAGACAAAGGTTTAAGGATTGCTCCTGCAAAGAAGATGTCTCTTGAAGAATTAATGGAGTGGATCGCAGATAACGAATACCTAGAGGTAACACCTAAATCACTAAGGGTTAGGAAAGTCCCTGGAACGCGCATACCTTAACGGAATGTTTGATATCGTCGTACTAACGCAAGCTGAATACATCAACCCAAAAAAGGTTGATTGGTATATTCAAAACGTATTAGACGAGGACAACTACGTACTTGAAGCGCTTAGAGCTCAAGGTCTTAAAGCTGTAAAAAAAGATTGGGCTGACCCTGAATTTGATTGGGGTAGTACTAAAGCTGTTATTTTCAGAACCACTTGGGACTATTTCGATAGATACCCTGAGTTTAAACTTTGGCTAGCTAAGGTTAGCAAGAAATGCCTTCTAATCAACTCAGCTGAAACTATAAAGTGGAATATCGACAAACACTACTTGCGAGATTTGGCAGATGCAGGTCTCAATGTAGCGCCTTCACATTTTATTAAGCGAGGATCTTCTACTACTCTAGCAGATTTCTTCGAAAAAACTGGCTGGAAAGAGGCCGTTCTTAAACCTACAATTTCTGGGGCTGCAAGACACACCTACAGGCTTACTCCAGAAAATTCTAGCAAGCACGAAACGATATTTCGCGAGCTACTCGATTCTGAGGATATGATTTTTCAGGAGTTCTTGAATGACATAACTGAGTTTGGTGAGATTTCCTTGATGTTTATGGGCGGAGAATACACCCATTCGGTTAGAAAAATCGCTAAGGCAGGTGACTTCCGTGTGCAGGACGACCATGGTGGCAGAGTAGTGGTGCATGAGGCGACGGGGGGTGAAGTGGGGTTTGGGCTGGAAGCCTTGAAAAAATGCCCATATACTCCTGCATATGCAAGAATAGACATCGTTAGAGACAATAGCGGAGAGCTAAGTCTTTGCGAATTAGAATTAATCGAACCTGAGCTGTGGTTCAGGAACTTCCCTCCTGCTGCGGGCAAATTAGCACAAGCATGCAAAAAATTATTACAATGAAGAATCTCCAAAGTTTTCTAATAACGCTTTTTTTATGCGGGGCTCTTCAAGCCCAAACCTTCATAGTAAAACCCTACTTACAAGATGCTACTCCTAATTCCGTGAGAGTCATGTGGGAGAGTGATGGCGGTGAGGATTCGGTTGTACATTGGGGAGAGGACGAGAGCCTTGGTAACACGACTACTGGCGAGCCATACGCTTCTGCTGGAGGATACGTGATGCACGACGTTTTGATTGAGGGGCTGGATAGATTTACAAAGTATTACTACCAGGTTGAGACGGGTAGTTCTCAATCAGGTTTGGCGATGTTTAGGACGCCTCCGTTTGCCTCGGATGAGGAAGATTTCAGATTTGTTGCTATGAGCGATATGCAGCAGAGTTGGTCTGACCCAGAGATTTTCGACGAGGTGGTGCACGATGGCGTGCTAGATTATTTGGACAATCAGTTTGGTGGAGAAGTAGCTGACAACCTAGCGCTTGTTCTTATCCCTGGAGATTTAGTTGACTACGGAAACACATATCAGCAGTGGGAGGAGGATTTCTTTGACCCTGCTTCTGATTTACTTAAGTCCGTTCCGCTTTACCCTGTTTTAGGAAATCACGAGGCTAACACTAGCTACTTTTTCCAATACTTTCATCTTCCTGAAAATGGAACCCCAGGCTATGAAGAGCATTGGTGGTGGAAGGATTATGGAAATGTCAGATTTATAGGTCTTGACTCTAACGCTCCATATAACGGAGAGGGTCAGATTAACTGGCTTGAAGAAGTACTTGGAAGCACTTGCTCTGCGGATTCTATTGATTTTGTTTTTGCTGAGCTTCACCACCCATTTAAGAGCGAACTTTGGACGCCTGGAGAGAATGACTTCACTGGAGAAGTTGTCGAACTTCTAGAGCAATTTAGCACGGATTGCGGTAAGCCTTCAATTCACTTTTTTGGCCATACTCATGGGTATTCTCGAGGCCAAAGCAGGGATCACAAACATGTTTGGCTTAATGTAGCTACAGCTGGAGGAGCTATCGATTACTGGGGAGAGTGGCCACAATTTGACTACGAAGAGTTTACTGTGAGTGAAGATGATTGGGGATTTGTAATGGTCGATATAGAGGCAGGAGAAGATCCTAAGTTCACAGTAAAAAGACTTTCTCGAGGAGACAACTATGAAGATTTAGACAATGAAGAGATCGACAGGTTTACAGTAACTAAAAGCAATTTAGAGCTAGACACTCCTTCTGCTCAACACCCTGTTGATATTACCATTTCCCCTGAATGTGTAATCCTCTGCGGCACTGACTTCGAGCTCGAAGGAATGCACGGAGCAACACATTGGCAGGTTACAAACTCGGAAGGTGATTACAGTACGCCATTAGTTGATCTATGGGAACAACATCAGAATCTATACTTCAACGAGGACAGTCAAGTTGGCGAATCGCTAACAGATGAACATGTATTAGGACTTGAAGCAAATGCTCAATACTGGTGGAGAGTAAGATATAGAGATAAGGAATTAAACTGGAGTGAGTGGAGTAACGAGGTGAGCTTCACCACTGGAGAATCTTCATTCAGCGCTAATCTTCTTGAAAATCCAGGGTCTGAAAACTTGATGGAGGATTGGATAATAGACGAAGGAATATGCGAGTCTATGCTTGCGGGAGACTGCGCTGGAACCAACCCCTACTCTGGCAACAGATACTTTGCAGTGGGCGGACTATGTGAGGAAAGTGAGATAGGAAGAATGCACCAAGAGATAGACATAAGTATGTATGCAGATTCTGTTGACCAGGGAGGTATGCAAGTAGTGTTTGGCGCAATGATGTCTGATTGGAGTGGTTCAGACGTTCCGGATATGAGGCTTGTGTTTAAAAACCAAAACGGATATACCATAAGTACTACTGATTACATAACTGGGAATCAAACCGCTTGGCTTTTAATTGAGAACATAGTTGATATTCCTGCTCTTTCACGAATCATAAGAGCTGAGCTTCGCGGTACTAGAAACGAAGGAACAGACAACGACAGCTACTTCGATGATGTGTTTGTTAGACTTGGAAGCGAAGTTGAATGCAACGCTTCAGTGGTATCAATTGACGAGCCACTGCAAAATCTAACATTCACCGCATATCCTAATCCTTCTTCAGATAAAGCTAAAATCACTCTACCTAAAGATTGGAGCATGGAAACAACCGTTAGAGTAGTTGATTCTAAAGGTCGGAAGGCACAACCTCAGATCACATTTGAAAGCTCTAACGTTATTATAAACAGAACTGACTTAAGTGCGGGAACTTACAATGTTACTTTAGTAAACGGTAAGTTCTGGGGTAGTACGACAGTTGTGTTTGAATGATTTAGAAAGGAACAGTAACTCCTAACCAAGGAATTCCAGCAACTTCTTCTTGGGGTATTGCAATCATACCTACATCCCATAGAGCGTCTCTCTTAGAAGAAGCTTTTCTAATACCCATGATTAAGAAAGAAATATCAGTGTTATTTCCTGTTGATCTATCCGTATTCATAAAGTGGTAGTTCTCAGTCATAATCCAAAGCTTTGAATTAACCTCTACCATAGCAGACATGTTAATTACATGAAAATTCCTTCTTCCTGTAACCCAATTCCAACCTGACATTTGAACATATTCATCATAGCCATCTCCGTCTATATCGTAGTAATGATTTGCTTCAGGAGACATTCCTATATAATTGCCGTCTTCATCATATTGCTCATAGGGTTCGAGTGTAAAATATTGGCGATACTGACTCATAAAAGAAGCAATTCCATAGTTAAAAGAAACATTTTTTCTTTCACTACCTAGTGTGATATTAGCAAATCCGATTCCAGCTAACCCTGGCATTAAATCGCCAGTATCAAAAAACGGAAGAACAGCTATGCCACCAACACTTAAAGTAACATTATCGTTTACTTGATGTCCAATCTTTGCTGTTCCTCCAGTACCAAATGGAGTCATTGTAAAACCAACAGTTGCATTATCAGAAACTCCAAAGCTTAATGAGTTATAAGCAAGCCAAACATTGTGGTAATACCCCTCTCCTTTTTTTAGCGAATGTGCACTAGGCGAGAAAAAGTATCTGCTTGACTGAGGGTTAATGTCAGTTGATCGAGTATTCATAAAGCTACCGCCTCCTATTTGATCTTCAGTTATATATGTAATTGCAGCAATATTGTCCTTATTAACTTGAGTTTGTCCCATTAATGGAGTATCTAATAAAAAGTAAGTTAGACTAATCTCTAAGACTTTACCCTCGATGATTCCTCCACTCTGAGTTACTATTCTCACCCATTTAGAAGTAGACGCTGACTGTCCAGCGTTTTCTCCAGAAGTAACTTGAGCGTGAGAATTTGGTGCAATCGCTAAAAAACATATAGCAAGGCAAAACACAATTAAAATATGATTTTTCATGATTGCGAATATATGCAATACTGATAAAGTATATTTGTGTTATAGCACATTTAACATTCCCATGATCACCAATTTAAAGCATACATTTTTAGCATTTTACCTGCTACTTCCTTGCTTTCATGGACAATCCCAAACCTTTGAGAATTTAAACTGGAACACCGATGAATCCTTAGAGATTTGCACATGGAATATTGAATGGTTTCCCGGCAGTGGATCTTTCACAGTAAACTACGTCTCTGACATCCTCGAAGGCATGCACATGGACCTCTATGCGATTCAAGAAATCGACGACACCACTGCCTTCAAAAACATGGTCAACCAACTAGAAGACTACGACTACATAATGATGGACGGCTGGTTTGGCGGCCTTGTCTACGTCTACAACACCCAGACAATAGAAGTCCTTGACGCTTACGAAATCTTCTCTTCGTCTCAGTACTGGCAACCTCTACCCCGCTCTCCGCTAGTCCTTCGCTTCCTCTTTCAGGGCGAAGAAGTTTACGCCATCAACAACCACTTCAAATGCTGTGGAGACAACTATATCAATTGGAGTAACGACAATGACGAAGAGATGAGACGCCTTATGGCCAGTACCCTAATTGAAGAGTACATGAGCGAGGAACTGGAAGGAAAACGAGTAATCCTGCTTGGTGATCTTAACGACATGATAGACGAAATCGCTGAGACCAACGTTTTCACTCCGTTTTTAAACGATCCTGAGAAATACAGGTTTGCAGACCAAGAAATCGCTCTGGGATCAAGTTCTGACTGGTCTTACCCTACATGGCCATCGCACCTAGACCACATCATGATCACTGACGAGATGTTCAGCGATTTCGCGTCGGCAACTACTCTAGTTGAAACAATCAAGGTGGAGAACGAGATGGGTGGGTGGAACCAATACGAGGATTATGTAAGTGACCATAGGCCGGTAGCGATGAGGATTGCATTAACGCCGTTGAGTTCGGAGGTGGAGGTTGATGCTGATTCGGATAAATCGCTTGTAGGAGTATACGATGTGCTGGGTAGGAAGTGCGAGTACGCACCTTTTAAATCGCTTTTATACTTTTATTCAGACGGATCAGTCGTTAGGCGTATCAGTTCTTCAGAGAGCCAACCCGAGTAGGCATATGCGCCAGACGCAGTTAGGTGGTGGTCGTCGTAGTAGCTAGATTTATATGAAGCACCGGGCCATTGTCCTCCGTCGATTACCGTGAACGATTCTGGAAAAACATAATCATCTGGGCAACATAATGGGGGAATAATAAGTATGATTTCGTACTTAAGAGAATCTACGAGAGAAGATAACTGCGGAGGGAAATCGAGTGTGCGAATAGAGTCGCATGAAACAGTTTTAATAGCTGGCAATGAGCGTTCAACGAATCCTAGGCCAGAATACCTGTCATATTCTTCCTCTTTAGCAGATATGTGGTGGATACCTAGAGATTTAGAAATGTTGAAATAAAGCTTTAAAAAAGCGTTGTAGGGATCTATTCGTTCTAAAGGCAGGGATGGTCCGTTGATGATCCAGTCTCTCTCGAATTCAAGGCTTGACGAAGGACCTGACCAAAGCTCTGGATACACGTCTATAACTACGTATTTAGGAGTGCAATACTGTGTAGCGTAGTCGAGGACCTGGGTTGAGTTGAAGAGGGTTTGGGCTGAAGAGCAAAGACTGAAGGAAGAATACCCTTTCACTTCAAGCGTAAGTGGATTAATTCCGCAATAACAAGTAGAGCTACCTAGGAATAGAAAGTCTAGAGTGTCAGATTGAGTCTTGTATCTAGCTTCAAACTCCTCAGTTTTAAGCTTTACAGCACCTTGATCCGTTCGTTTGGCAATTAGATGAGTCTCAACAAATGGGCTCACAAGACCAGCTAAAAAGAGCCCAGCAATGACCACCAAGGCGAGTAAGGTAAACTTGAAGAGTCTATTGAAAAATTGTTTCATCTTGTGCTACTTGGGAGGTTAGAATTGGAAATAAATAAAACTCGATCCTCCGCTCAAATTTTTCAAGCAAAGCCAAACCCCAACTGCATACACCCCCCACCTCGCAACAAGCATTCTCTTCGACAGCCACCAGCGTGGAATCTCACCTGACCTGCTTAGCCAGTCAACAAATAGCATCACAGCTACCCAAACAAATGCCGTCAGAACAAAGTGTTTAGTCTCACCTCCAATATTGAAGCTAAAGAGCCCTTTGAAGTAGGTCATAGCTTCTGAAAGCGATTCAGTCCTGAAGAATACCCAAGCAAGACTGACCAAGGTAAAAGTTGCAAGTACCTTAGGCGAATCCCATAAGCTTGCTACTCCCTCTGTGTGTTTTCTGTTGTATCCTGTTAGCAAGAGCGGCACAAAAAGTATGGCGTGGACAGCGCCCCAGGCAACGAAGGTCCAATTAGCCCCGTGCCACAATCCGCTAACAAGGAAGATGATTGCAACATTTCTCAGAGACTTCATTACTCCACCCCTGCTACCTCCCAGAGGAATGTAAAGATAATCCCTAAACCAAGTGCTTAAACTAATGTGCCAACGCCTCCAAAATTCACCTATATCCCTAGAGAAGTAAGGGGTCTTGAAGTTGGTAGAAAGCTTAATACCAAACAACCTCGAAGTACCAATCGCTATATCAGAGTAACCTGAAAAGTCCCCATAGATTTGGAATGTAAAGTAAATCACTCCGAGAAGAAGCGTTGGTGAATTAAATGCCGCGGGGTCAGCAAATATCTTATCAGCATAACGGGCACAAGTATCAGCTACCACTACCTTTTTAAACATTCCCCACAAAATTAGCCTTAGCCCTGAGACTGCTTCGTCGTATGAAAACGACCTAGTTTTTTCTAACTGAGGAAGGAGCTTTACTGCCCTTTCAATGGGTCCTGCAACAAGTTGAGGAAAGAAAGCAACGAAGGCTGCAAATGATAGAAAATCACTTGTTGGCTCAAGCTTTTTCCTGTATATGTCGATGGAGTAACTGAGGGTTTGGAATGTATAAAAACTAATCCCCACAGGAAGGATAATCTGCATGGTTGATGCATGCATATCCACACCAATCATACCCCAAGCATTCACCCAGCTATCTACAAAAAAGTTGTAATACTTAAAGACAGCCAACACGCCCAGGTTCCCTATTAATGAGAGGATGAACTTAGGTTTAGTCATCCTCAGCGATAGAAAATAATCGAGAAGAGTAGAGAAGATAATGAGAGCTAAAAACCTCCAATCCCACCATCCGTAAAACACATAGCTAGCAAGAATCAGGAAAGCATTTTGAAGCTTAAGCGAGTTCTTTAACGACCAATAGATTGCAAAAACTATTGGAAGAAAAATGAAAAAAGCTATAGAGTTAAAGAGCATGGGTTATTCTGTCCTTACTCTATTTACTGCGTCCTCCCAAAGCTTCGATTTAGTCTCACGCCACTCAACAGGTTTTGAAGGCGTAAAAGTCGAATCTATTGAGCGCATTGTTTTCAGCTCAGGCAAGGTCTTCTCTCCCATCGTTAACGCCGCCATATAAGCTACTCCTGCAGCTGTTCTTTCTACGCACGCCGGCCTTTCAATTCCCACTCCCAACAGATCAGCCTGGAATTGCATGAGATAGTTATTAGCTGAAGCACCCCCGTCTACTTGAAGTGTAAACAAAGAAATACCTGAATCTTCCTGCATAGCCTTCAAGACATCCATGCTTGAATAAGCTAATGACTCCAGCGTTGCTCTCGTAATTGCTCCGGCCCCAGTGTCCCTTGTTAACCCCATGATAGATCCCTTTGCATTCATATCCCAATATGGTGTTCCAAGACCCGCAAAGGCGGGAACAACAATCACAGACGAGTCCTCATGAAGTTCTGCTTCTCTTCGAGCAATCTCCTCAGAATCACTTGTTTTTTCAATTATCCCTAGCCCATCTCTAAGCCATTGTAACGCTGCCCCAGCCACAAAAACAGACCCCTCAAGTGCATAGGTTGTTTCTCCTCCTATTTGCCATGCCACAGTATTCAGGAGGCCCGATGGCGTGTCTGAAATCTTACTACCTGTATTCATGAGCATAAAGCATCCAGTCCCGTATGTATTCTTTGCCGTGCCAGGTGTAAAGCAAGTCCCGCCAAAAAGTGCTGACTGCTGATCACCCATTATAGCTGCAATTGGTATTCCTTTATGCAGGCCAAACACCGACGCACTCTCCCTCACTTCAGGAAGAATAGCCCTGGGAATATTCAGAACTGAAAGCATATGCTTGTCCCAGCACATATCCACTATGTTATATAGCAATGTTCGAGAGGCATTACTCACGTCTGTTGCGTGAATCTCGCCCCCAGTTAGATTCCAAAGCAACCACGAATCAACAGTTCCAAAACAAAGCTCGCCCCTCTCCGCTCGATCTCGCGCGCCTTCAACTTTATCTAGTATCCACTGAATCTTCGTCCCTGAAAAGTAAGGATCCAGCACCAACCCCGTTGCCTTCTTACAGTACGCCCCTAGTCCACCTGATTTAAGCTCTGCACACACTTCGGCAGTCCTCTTATCCTGCCAAACGATCGCGTTGTAAACTGGCTTCCCCGTCTCCCTATCCCAAACCACAGCAGTCTCCCTCTGATTCGTAATCCCCAAAGCAATCACTGGCTTAGTAGATGAGACCGACAGAGCAAGAAGAGCGTCAAGCACTTCAGTTTGAGCTTCAAGAATCTCCATAGGATCATGCTCCACCCATCCAGATTCAGGGAAAATTTGCTCAACTTCCTTCTGCTCAATAGCCACCGCTTCGCCAGCCTCATCAAAGAGAACAGCGCGTGCTGAAGTCGTGCCAGAATCGAGAGAAATTATGAAATAAGACATATGATTAATACCTTCCTGCAAATTAAGAATTACGCCCTCAGATGCAAGATTTTAGAGTGAAAACCGTGGATGGACTTAGTCTTGTTGCAAGAGATTGGAATGCGAAAGACGCCAGTAGCAATCGTACCCTTTTGATTATCCATGGTTTAGGAGAACATCAGGGGAGATATGCTCACGTAGCTGAGCATTTTATAAATGACGGTTACAAGGTGTACAGTTATGATCAGAGGGGGCACGGTCTTTCAGATGGAAAGAAGGGGCATTCTTCAGGAATTGACTCAAATCTCGATGACTTAGAGGCCGTGATTAAAGAAATAGACGCTGGTGACTTGTTTTTATACGGTCACAGCTTTGGCGGAAATGTTCTTGCAAATTTTCTACTTAGACGCGAGCAGAAAAACATGAAAGCGGCCCTACTTAGCGGTGCTTGGATGAGGCTACACAAAGAGCCATCGAAAGTTGACGTGTTGCTTGCAACAGCAATGAATTCAATCTATCCAAGCTTTTCTCAGAATAACAAGATTGATGAAACTGCGCTTTCACACAGAATTAAAGTTGGAGAGGACTACCTAAATGACCCGCTTGTGCACAATAAGATTACCGCTGGGCTTTTTAAAAGCTTTTATGCTAGTGGGGTTTGGGCTGCAGAGAACTCAAACCGATTAAAAATTCCTACTCTAGTAATTCACGGAGCTGACGATACAATTGTAGGCCTTAGAGGCTCTGAAGAATTTGCAAGAAACTCTGGAGGAGTAGCTGAGCTGAAGATTTACTCAGAGACTAGGCACGAATTGCACAATGACAACAAGTGCGATGAGGTTCTAAAGGATGTAAGCGAGTTTTTCAGTAGGCAATAAAACCAACTAGTCCTACTTATCCCACTTAACTTTTGTATACTTATCAAGCTTTAAAAGCTGTATCATGTAGCTTGAAGTAAGCATTAGAGCTTGGGCTACGAAGAGCGGCCTTGCTATTGTTAAAACAGCTGTAATAACGAGCGTTACAGAGTAATGCCACATGGTAATAGAATCAGAAAATAAGGCTAAAACTGAAGCAAGTGCGAACAAAACTGGAGCGGTGTACTTAAGGTATTTTTGGCCATAGAGGAAAATCAATTGTAGTAAACCGATCTTTCTCAAAGTAGATCCATGAGATCTTAAAAGCTGGATGAGACCAGCTGTGATTCTACCTTGCCTTCTGCCTGAATAAAACAGATCAAAGGGCACGTCATGAACAATGGCATTAGGCTCAAGAACGACCCTCTTTCTTTTTTTCATAACAAAAAGAGCCATTAGCAAATCGTCGAGGATGGTATCCTCTGGGAGGACTTCTACGTATTCCTTTTTAATAGCGTAAAGAGCGCCGCAAACTCCTGTTGTTGAACCCTTGTTTGACTCCCTTAGTTTGAGGCCATTCATCCACCTTCTAGCAGGTGAGATATCTCCATCTAATTCAAGCTGAGATGAAACTGCTCCAATGTCTGCATCTCTGAACTTTTCTACAAGGAGTTTTATAGCACCCTTAGATAGGGTTTGGCGAACGTCGCTTAGGAGAAGGAGTGGGTATTTAGATTTAGCTATCCCCAGGTTAATAGCATTGGGCTTACCTCTTCGGTATGCTACCTTAATTAATTTTATAATACCTTCTTTTTCAGTATTTTTTAAAACTTCAAGTGAACCATCTGTAGAACCATCGTCCACAACAATAATTTCATTTAACTTAAAGCCTGCATCTTTAAAATGCATTGAGATTTCTTCGATTTTTGCAGCAATATTCCCCACCTCATTATGGCAGGCGATAATGGCGGAAATTCCATTTGAAGCGCTAGCCGATTCTTCGTCTTTTTCGCCCGATGGAACCACATCTTTCAGAACCCTTAAACCCACAAAATAATCCAGAGCTGGAAGGACTAATAATCCCAAAACTATATAGTAAGCTATCACCATTTTCCAGTTGCAAATATCCTTCTTTTATGAGATACTCTCCACAGTATTTTTCAGACCTCTAAATTCATATTCCTCTCCCACTTTTTTTCCAAGTAAAATTTCACCCATGGGGGACACTGCAGAAATAGCAAAGCACGTCTCTCCTGATACTTCCACCTTACCAAAAGCAGCTCCTATTAGAAATTTTCCGGACGAGGTCACAACCAAGGAGCTGAATTCTACCTTTTCAGTAGCTGGCATTGACTCAATCTGATCTATATCCGCCAGCATACGCTGTGATTTGGACAGTTGAATCTGAGCCATAGTAAGCTCCCTCTCCATCATGGCCCTGACTGTTTCATGCTTATCACCTGCAGAGCTCTTGGTCGCAGAAAGTTTAGAGTCCTGAATAGATGCAATATCAGATTGAGTAGAGGAGATTTTCAACTCTAACTGAGCCTTCATTTCAGTCAAGATCAACTTTTTAAGTTCTAGCGCTTTCACAGCAGTAAAGCTATGCTTTCAGCGCGTATGTTTTGTAATTTTCATGAATGCAAGAAAACAGAATTCTAACCAGGGCGCTTATCCTGTTAATTATAAGTGCTTTACCTACTTTCAACCTTGCTCAATATGTACCCCAAACTTCATACAAAGGCGATTCTCAACTTCCTGATTGGGCTGAACTTATGTATGAGCAGCCTGATGAAGTAGAGGCTATAAGGAGTGGATTTGAGGTTTGGCGTGAGCTAAATCCAGAGTTGAAAAATCAGCACAGTCAGTTCTATAAGCGTTGGTTAAGGCAGGTGCAGGCTCCTAAGCCTGAGGTGGATGACGCTTATGCCGCTAGCTACAAGCAGGCGCAACAGCTAAGGTCTGGAGAGTGGGAACAGGCTGGGCCATGGCATTATGATCCGGAGGTGGCGATGTATTTTCAGGTGCAGTCCCCTGGTGCATGCCACGTATATACAGTTGAGCAATCATATTCAAATCCTGAGGTAGTGTACTGCGGAACTGCTACTTCAGGAATGTATAAAAGCTCAAATAAGGGACTTAATTGGGAGCTTATCACTGAGGAGCTGCCTGTCACTTCTGTTTATAGCATAGAGATAGATAGGAATGATGAGAATCTGGTTTGGCTTGGAGAAGGAGGTGGAAAACTGTACCGATCTGAAGATGGTGGAGAAAATTGGACTATATGTGGAGGTTCGACTTTTGCAAATTCAAGCAAGTGGTATAGGACTCTGATGCTCACAGATGAAGGGCTTTTTGCAGCT